>Ga0116170_10000514_pt1 | contig 41162 bp, 41 predicted proteins | sample AD_JPNHW1_MetaG_FD_89797 | JGI IMG/M metagenome (GOLD analysis project Ga0116170, IMG submission 89797) | Active sludge microbial communities of municipal wastewater-treating anaerobic digesters from Japan - AD_JPNHW1_MetaG | ecosystem: Engineered > Bioreactor > Anaerobic > Digestate | place... | reverse complement strand
TTAAGCGAAGCTCTAACGATTATGCGAAGATTTACAAAGTAAATCGAGCATTGCTATGAGTTAGAGTTTAAACCACGAAGTGGCTGTGCCCACTCTATTTCAATTTTAGTGGCGGCGAGTGGATTTAAACCACTGACCTGTCGGGTATGAGCCGATTGCTCTATCGGGCTGAGCTACGCCGCCAATGATTTGCAGAAAAAATAATATAGCACAAAACTGTCAAACCGCAAGAAAATAAGTCTAAAAATCAAACAGGAACGGCCGCAGGAACAATATATACCCGATCGCAATGGCATTCAAACAAGTCAAAATAACTACTGCAGCTGCAATGTCTTTAATAAGTTTCAACTTAATGTGATATTCCTCGGAGAGCATATCAAGCATAAGTTCAACCGCGGTATTAAAGATCTCTGCAACAAACACAAGCGTAATCGTAATGCTCAAAGCAACCACTTCAATGGCACGTAAATGTATGTAGAGCCCGAATAAAATCGCTCCGACACCAATCATAAAGATTAAACGCATATTACGATGGTACAAAAACAAATAGACAATACCCCGCAAGGCAAACTTAAGACTGTCACGAAAACCATGGAATTTAAAAATATGCCTGATAACTTTTAATTGTTGATTCATACGCTATTTCTTTCTGTACGCATCCAAATAGAGATCGCAATAGATCTGTTTATTATTCAAAAGTTCCGCCGTAATCAATGTATCCATAAGATTGCTGTCTTTCGGATCAAGGATTGCCGCGTCAAGACCATACGCTATAGCCATCGCAAGAAAGGTTCTATTAATAAGGCTTCGTACCGCGGTCCCTTGAGAAACATTACTCAAACCGATAATAGTTTTCGGTGAAGGCTCTGCAAGTATCTTAAATTCCCGTATTGATTCAAGGATACCCTGCATCTGTGCCTGGGCAACATTAACAGGAAGCACGATAGGATCAAGATACAGATCCTCAACGGGAAATCCCGCATCCTGGCAAAACGAAACGATTGTAGCTGCCAGTTCCAGTCGTTGATCTTTCCCCTGCGGCACACCGTGCGAGCTTAACGCAAGCCCTATTAAACCGGCGTTATATTGTTTGGCTAACGGCACAAGCTTTTCCAGCTTTTCAATGTCGGCAGTCGTAGAATTAACGATAACCTTATTCTTTGCAACCAGTAAACCCGCCTCAATCACCTGTGGCTTGCTTGCATCAAGACTCAATGTCTTATCGGTTACTCTCTGAACGGTTTCAACAAGCCACCGCATATCACCGACGGGGTCCCTCGACGACGGGCCGCAATTAACGTCTAACGCATCAACACCAGCAGCAACCTGTTCGTGAGCGCACGCCTCTATGACAGCCGTATTCTTCTCTTTAATTGCCCGTCCAATGGACGTATACATGCCATTGATAAGCTCACCGACAATATACATAGACTCCCTACTCCCGATTTTCCATCAAACTATCTATATATGCGGAAACTTTTTCAACCGCCGCAGGATGGCGCATAACCAGGATATCGGCACCGGCCTGCAGCAGAGCGACTGACGTCATGGCTTCCCATACAATCCCCCGCTCCATCCGGGCACCCCAAGACGGGAATTCTGAAACAGGAGCTTTTGCCTCTTTTGTTTTCCACGACTCCTGCCCGACAAAACAAATAAAAGGCGACGCTACTGTTTTATCTCCCGCAAAACCTGCCAAGCGGGCTCTTTCCATAATTGAATATGCATATTCAAGCCCATACCCCATAGCTCCGATTGTCGGATTTATTACAATCCTCTCGAGCGGCAGCCCCATATCAGAAATGAGGATATTCAACTGCTTTGCGATATTAATATCAATGGGGGACTCGGCAATAATATTATGCCCATCAGCCATAACTGCAGCGACTAAGGTTTTATAGTTATCCTGAAGCGCATTCCCGATAAGACATTTCTCACCGTGTGCCGCCTCTGAACAAGCAGGCAGTATCTCGTTATCTTTGGCATCATCACCCGACCCCACAATAACAACAGGCACAGGAACACTCGCGAGCACTTCCTTAATGAAAGCCACTTCATCTGCCGCGCTTTTGTTTCCATAATCCGAATGGGCACCTTGCGTTTTTAAACACAGGAGCTCGGCATGCAACTCATTGACGCACATTTTTGCCCATGCCGCCGGATTTTTCCACACGTTGCCGAAAACATCTTTCAAATCATCAGGCCAATCGGTCGGAGCAACATCCCATATTTCATAGGCAATAACCGGCTTATGGGGGATCAATCCGTCTTTAAAAAGGAACGGCAAAGCTTTTTGCCCCCCGATAGTAATGCTCTTTCCCCGTGTTCCGCCGGAGGATTTTGTCGCACCAATTGTTATAGTAGAAACTTCTCCCGCACCTTTTTCAGTTACCATCTCTAACGCCATATCGATTCCCCCAAAGTTCTTACCGCTTTTAATGCAGCTGATTCCGCATTAATATGAAAAATAGATTCACCCGAGACACTAGCATCCAGCAATACATTATCAAGAGAAACGGTGCCAACAAGCGGAACTCCAACATCGCGCAATGCATCTTCATCAAACGCACCGTTGAGCCGGTTCACGACTACATACCTTTGAGCAATCTTTAAATCCAATTCTTTCGTTAATTCGTTCATCCGTTTCACCGCCCTGAAACCAACACGCGTCGGATCAGTTACCAGCAGCAATACATCTGCGGCACGGGTAGTTCTTCGAGATAAATGCTCAAGCCCAGCTTCATTATCGATAATTATATAATCATATTCCTTGGCCAATTTCCCCTCAATATTACGCAAGACATTATTAACATAGCAATAACATCCCGGGCCTTCAGGCCTTCCCATAGTCAAAAGGTCAAATCCATCAGCCTCGATAACCGCCGTTTGAACCTGATACTCTATAAAACGTTCTTTCGGAATACCGGCGGGAATCTTATCCGGATGACTGGCAATATCATCCAGGATACCCCCGATCGTAACTGACGGAGTTAGTCCCAACACTTCACCAAGATTACTGTTGGGATCAGCGTCAATTGCCAAAATCGAACCCCGCCCCTGTTCTTTGAGTAATCGCACCACAAGCGCGGAAAGTGTCGTCTTGCCGGTGCCCCCTTTACCCGCAACAGCGATCGTAAAGCTCATAGCAGTTTCACACTTTTAAAAAGCGATAAATCTGTATGCGGAAAAAACAAAGCTGCCATATATTCATCCATGTACGCCGATTCCACGGAAAGTTCAAAATACGTTGTTTTCTTGGCAATCTCCCCTGCCAAGGCTAAGGCATCCGCAGATAAAAGTATTTTTTGCGCTCCGTCCAATGAGCTATTGCCGATAAAATTGAACTTCGAGCGTTCGATATCCGGGAGTAATCCAATCGTAATAGCATTTTCCATATTAAGATAGGTCCCAAAACCGCCCGCGATAAAAATAGTATCTATGTCCGAAAAAGTAAATCCGAGATGTTTAACCAGAATCGCGGTAGCCGCGTAAATCGCGCCTTTAGCGCGTTTGAGATTTTCAATATCCGCCTCGGTAATTACAATATCGGCCTTTGTCTGAGATTCCGCCGCGAAAACAACAACAAATTCTTTACCAAACTCGTTCTGCCTGATTCGCGGAGACTGAACATTCCTCAATTTACCATCTTTATCAAGCACTCCCGCCTTCAGCATCTCGGCAATACTATCAATATAACCCGATCCGCAGATACCTTGTGCAATGCCTTGTCCGATAGTCTGATAGTGCACGGAAAGATCCTGCGGATTAATAGCGACCTTTTGGATTGCCCCCTTTGCGGCGCGCATACCGCAACTTAAACCGCTCCCTTCAAACGCCGGCCCGGCAGATGCAGCAGCTGAAATCAAAAACTCTTTATTACCTAAAACTATTTCGCCATTTGTCCCTATATCTATGAGAATACTTACATGATCCCGTCTGTACAAACCGCTTGATAAAACACCGGCGGTAACATCTCCTCCCACGTAGCTGGACACCCCCGGAACACACGCGAGTAACCCCCGGGGATTAACGCGCAATTCCGCGTCTGTTGCACGAAGAATAGGCGCAAAATTCAACGTCGGAACATACGGGTGACGCCGGATATACGTCGGATCAACGCGCAGCAAGAGATGTATCATCGTTGTATTTCCGGCACAAACAATACCGGTAACATCATTCAAATCAACCTGATGTTCTACGATTAAGTCCTGTATCATCTGATTCATGTCTTGGGTAACTGCCTCATGCAACTGTTCAAGTCCATCCTCTTCCTGAGCATGCATAATACGGCTGATAACATCGCTGCCAAAAGCAGCCTGTTTGTTATACGTCGCCTTGGTCCCCAAAACCTCTCCAGAATTCAAATTAACGAGTTGACAACTAACAGTTGTCGTGCCAATATCAAAACAAACGCCGAAATTACGCGCAGATGTATCTCCTGCTTCCATAAACTCAATCTCAAAGAAATCGCCTCTTCTTCCGACAGTAACAGTAACCTTCCAGCCTGAGGAACGCAACAATTCACCCAGGAATTTAATATTTGAAAGCCCTATAGTAACAGCGGGCACACGCAAAACATCGCAGATATGCCGCTCAAGCCGCTCAAGATCACTCACTTTATCATCAAGTGTCGGCTCAATGATAGAAAGGAATATTTTTTCCGTTAACGGTCGATGAGAAAACTTCTCCGGCGCATCTGCGGCCTGAACAAGCTCAACATCTTCAGACGAAGAGTAATCCCTCCGTAATCGGGACTGAATTTCTTCGGGGCTTAATCCCTCAAAATTAAGCCGGGACTCCGCCGGCACCTCAACTTCAAGGTCACTCTGCACGATAGACGCACAAGCCAGATGAACATTGCGTTTGCGCTCATCCGGAGTAAGTTTACCGATCGCCTGCGTAAGGACGTTACCCTTTTTTATGATTACTTTACACCGGCCGCATACTCCTTCACCACCGCAGGGAGCGTTAATATAGACTCCGGCGGAAAGGCTGGCGGAAAGAATTGTTTTATCTTTCTCAACCTCAACCTTTTTGTTATCGGGTAAAAATGTTACGGTGTATTTTTCCATAGTTTACATATTTTTCAAAAAACCGGGAATCCCCGCGGCTTCTTTGGGACCGACAACAACCTTCCAGCCGGAAACCTCCTCCAAATCACCGCTCATAACCGCCACATAACCAGGTATCACAACCGTATGGTGCGTTACCAAATCCGGCACGCCGAATTTCACCACGGCATGAGCCACCTGTTCAGGCGTAAATTTCTCCGCAGCCCACGCCGTCAAAACCGACATCCCTTCCGTATCAACCGCCATAATATAGGCGGGAATTTTACTTGCCTCAACTTCTCCCAAAACCGTATAGTAACTAAGCGAGAAATTAGTCGTTATTAAGACGGGTGACGCAGGAGTTACTTGCCCTATAGGATAAACCTTCGGCTCAAGCTGTAACGGCTTCTGCGGGTCAGTAAAAATATTCTGTCGAAGTGTTAAAAGCGGCAATATCTGCCACGGTTCAATGCCACGTACCAGCACAATTCCCGCATATTTAGAAACAAATGTTGCCGCACACATTGCTTCTTCATACGGATCTGCCGTATCGATAACGACAATCGTCGAATACCCCAACGCGCGATTTGACTTCTTCAATGCCTGCCTGCGGATCTGTGTAAGGTCATGCAACTTCTGAGCAATCGGTTTAGCGCCGGTATCAAGAATTAATTCATCAACTCCCATACCCTTTAATTCCTGCGTGACCTTCATGAGCTCTTCTAAATCCGCTCCTTGGACAACCACGGGGCAGGAAAATTCCTTTCCAAGAGCGCCGATTAAGGATGCGTTTCCCGCCGTTGCTTTGTAAATAAGCGGTTTCTTTGATTGTGTTATCTCCAAAGCCTGTTTCAATGCCGCCGGATCATCGCTCATAAGAACCAATGGCAGGTGGCTAATTCCTGCAACAATCCGCACCGCATTCACAAATGCCTGGATATTTCCACACTGTCTAACCGCAACAAGATTAACGCGAAGCGCTTGCCCGACTCTTTCAAAAGAAAGTGCCTTAATTCCCGCAAGACGCTGACGGATATCCGACTCGGCAAGAGAATCATCAATCATGAAACCTATTGCTGTTTCATGATGAAATTTTTCTTCATGCCGGAACATAACAGTCTCATTCCCCACTGCAACTGCAGCATCTCCAACGCCAATCGTCACCAGTTTAACAGGAGGCAAACTTGACGCCTCAAGTTTATTTTTCGATTCTTCGCTCAGAAAAGGACATTTATCGATTGCAACCGATTTCTTTGCCAATGCCATGGCAAAAGCAAGACAGGTTACAAAACCGCATTGACGACAATTCGTTTTCGGCAAAAGCTTATAGATGTCTAACCCTGAAAGCGCCATTCTGAAATCTCCTTATCTAAGAGTCGAGGAACTAAAAAATTCACCTGTTCATTAAACTTGCCAAATAGCCTGCGCCAAATCCATTATCAATATTAACCGTACCCACACCCGCGGAACAACTATTCAGCATCGTAAGCAGCGCGCTTAATCCCGCGAAACTGGCGCCATAACCGACACTCGTGGGAACAGCAACAACCGGACATTTAGAAAGGCCACTGACTAAACTAGCCAGCGCCCCTTCCATTCCAGCCACAACAATGATACACCGTGCTTTCTTAATAAGCGAAATATCCTGCATCAGGCGATGCACGCCGGCAACTCCCACGTCATAGAGTTTTTTCACCCGATTCCCCATTACTTCAAGCGTAACTGCCGCTTCTTCAGCAATGGGTATATCGGCAGTCCCTGCAGTAATTACCAGAACAAATCCTTTTGAAACTTTTTTTGCCTTCAACACACAATATCCCAGCCGGGCAAGCTCGTTATAACAAAGCGCCGGAAAATACTGTTTCAGCCACTCAAACGTCTCTCTATCTAATTTTGTTAAAAGGATGTCCTGCTTATGCGCACAAAGCCCCCCGACAATATGCTTCAAATGAAGCGGTGCTTTCCCCGGACAATAGACCGCCTCAGAATAACCACGTCGTTTTTGCCTGTCTGTATCTAAACGGGCAAAACCTAAATCAGCGAACCCGCAGCGCAAAGCCATTGATATATTATCCTTGAAGTATAATATACAGAATAAGCGCAATTAAAATCGCGCATAAGATATAGAAATCGTTGAAGTAAAAAAAATCGCTCAGTTTATCCTTAAAAGAATACGCGGCGTTTGTTTCTGCCTGACGATGATCAAGCGGTTTCAATTTCCTCTTGAATGCATCAATCTCGTCGCGTTTAAAACGCAAATAAACACCCGCAATCTTATACGCAGGGATAGTGCCTTTTTCTGCACAATCAATCACTTCTTTTTCAGAAATGCTCAATATCTGCGAAACTTCACGAATCGTCAATAATTTTTCATCAGCCATATTATTTTCCTATTTCTCCCGAAGCAACCCACGTATCAATCGCCTTGCGCTCAAACATCCAGCCGTCGCCTTCCTTAACCGCAGGGACCTTCCCGGAATTTGCCCAATCAAAAACTGATTTAATATCAACCTCCAGATACCGTGCAAGCTCATCCTGGTTCATGAAATCATGCAACATAAGGCATTTTCCTTCAAGGACCGCGCCCTCCGTAATGTTGAGCCTGGCAGGAAAAATCTCGCCTTCAACAACCGCCCCGGGCAAAAGTGTCAAACGCTGCTTGGCCGTAATTTTACCTTTTACCCTGCCGCCGACAATAATATTATCCCCGACAATATCTGCGATAACCAGAGCAGTAGAGCCGATCGTAAGATTCCCCCGGGTATCAAGCGTTCCCTCGAATTTCCCGTTGATCCGCAAATTGACAGGATCCTTAAATGAAAGTGTTCCCTGCATGGAAGCGTCAACATCAAGAGTCTTTTCTTCAACTTTCTTTTTATGAAAGGCCATTTGTATCCTCTCCTCCCGAGTGATGTTCTTTACCAAAAATCTTTTTCTCCGCTGTTCTTAAAAAAAACAGGACGATTAACGTAAGAACGGTCGTGACAAGTGCGGCAGTATAGAATCCGATACCGACCGCTAAACCAAGCCCTGCAACAACCCACAAACTGGCAGCAGTCGTTAAACCGGTAATACGATCCCCTCTATCCCGTAAAATGGCACCGGCACCCAAAAAACCGATACCGGTAATAACGTTAGCTGCAATACGGGCGGGATCAACGCTTGTTAAGTCCTTATATATATCAAAAACATAGAGCGAAGTCAACATCATAAGGCATGAACCAAGACAAACGAGGATGTGCGTCCGTAACCCCGCGGTACGGCGGGTAATTTGACGTTCAAGCCCGATCAAACCACTTAAAATAACCGACAAACTTAAACGAAAAACTATCTGAGAATCAGCAAGCATACGCTTATTCCTCCTTATGAATACGAACAGGCTGTCAAAAATAAATCGGATCGTTGCTTCTTCTTAAACAATTGGAATCCTAATCCGGCAACCATTGCAGCATTATCCATACACAAAGCCTTGCTGGGGAAATACACCTCAATTTTGTCCCCCGCAGCCTTTTTCTGAAACATATCACGCAAGAAACTGTTTGCCGCAACTCCGCCGCCGATAACTAATCGTCGCACGCCTTTTTTCTTACACGCCGCTAATGATTTATGAACGAGCGCTTCAATCGCTGTCTCTTGAAACGATGCACAAATATCATCCACAATTGTTCTTGCAAGAACACCGCGCTTTTTATGTTTTTGGACACAATACAAAACCGCTGTTTTAATACCGCTGAAACTAAAATCAAAGGGTTGCCGTGTATCACAGCATTTAAAAGCAATCCGATGCGGATCTCCGGTAAGAGACCGCCGTTCAATAACCGGTCCGCCGGGATACCCCAAAGAAAGAATCTTAGCTACTTTATCAAACGCTTCACCGCAGGCATCATCTTGAGTCGCGCCTAATAACTCGAAAGAATCAAAATCCTTCACCAGATACAAACTCGTATGGCCTCCTGAAACGATCAACCCAACAAAAGGAAATCTTGTTGCAACTCCGGCTACGAACGGCGCGTACATATGGCTATACAAATGATTGACTCCCAACAACGGAATACCACGCGCAAGATGCACACCTTTGGCAAACGAAACCCCTACCAATAATGACCCCAATAGCCCCGGCTGGTGGGTTACCGCAATCAAACCGACATCGTTGATCCGGATCCCCGCTTCCTGCATTGCAGTATCAACTACCTGGGCAATGGTTTCCATCTGCATCCGAAAAGCGATCTCCGGAATGACCCCGCCGTATTTACTATGCAACGACAAACTGGAACTCACAATATTAGAAAGAACCTGTCTGCCATCCGTGACAACAGCCGCCGATGTTTCATCACACGATGTTTCGATTCCAAGCACATTCATAATAAAAGTTTACCGCGCTAGGTCAGAGGCAGGGACAAACTCAAAGCCCTCTTTCTGCATCTGAGGGATTTCATTTTCAAGGACCTGCACCGTTATATACCGGTCATGCCCGATGCCGACTGCCTGCCCATACATACGCGCCTTATTTTTTAATTTGTTCAATTGCCCCCGGATATACTCGGGGTCCTCTTCATTATCCAAAAAAACATCACGTTTAAGAACGGGTAATCCCATTGACCGGGCCATTGTATATCCCACACTTTTCGACGTAACAAAGCTATCGAGGAAATAAAGTTTCTGGTTTTTCAGTTCGGTCAAGATCGCCGCCATTGCAGAAGGATCCTCCGTCACTTTAGATCCCATATGATTCGATGCGCCCTTGGCGAATTGAAGGGAATTCAGGTCAGAGCGCACGATCTCACGGATAGTGGCCGAATTCATGCTTGTAAGTACTGTCCTTTTCTCAAGGCGTATCTTTTCATGGGGTTCACTCGGTAAATGAAGGATGACTTCATCGCCAAGCCGGACACCGTGCTGCGCAATCTCTTTGGAATGCGCCAAATTCGGCAAAATAGCTAACGTCAACGGAACATGAATATTCTGCAACGGTTCCACATTATTCAAACTATATCCCCAGTCATCAAGGATGATCGCGATCTTACCTGCCTTATGGACCGGTGCAACCGGAGGCGCCGGCGGGCTTACCTTGTGCGGGGGCTTAGGAAACCCCAGAATGAGTAACGCAACCGTCTCAATAACAACAATAACGGAAAGGATAAAAACTGCCAGGGAATTATTCTTGTTCATGTTTTTTGCTGATTCTGGTAAATGAGTAAAACCTTTAAAACATCGATTGCACGCATCAGTTGATTATCTTTTTTGTAATCAAACGAGTCTTGTTTTGCTTCAGGAGCCGTCTTTTGTTCGATCTGGTCAAAAATTTCAGCGGCTTTTTCAGACTTCACCTCGTTTCCAGCAGGCTTCACATCAGCATCTTCAACAAGGATGTCAGGCAAAACACCTTTTCCGTGGATCACTTTACCTGACGGAGTAAAATATTTGCTCGTCGTCAAACGCAATGCCGATCCATCACTTAAAGGAATGACGGTCTGTACAGACCCCTTGCCGAACGATTTGATCCCAACGATAACAGCCCGCTTGTAATCCTGCAAACAACCGGCGACGATCTCACTCCCCGATGCCGAACCATCATTAATTAAAACGACCATGGGGAAATCAACATAGGGCTGTGGAGCATTGGAAAAGAATTCAAGATCCTGGTTCTTTTTTCTTCCCCGCGTATAAACTATTTTTTTACCCTTTTCAATGAATTTTCCGGCAACTTGAACAGCTGACTCAAGCAAACCTCCCGGATTATTACGCAAATCAAGGATGCAGGCAGTCATTTTCTGCTTTTTAAGATTCTCGAGAGCGGTTGTAATATCCTGCGGTGTATTCTCTCTGAATTCCACTATTCGGATATACCCGATACCGTCCTCAAGGATCTTTGATTCCTTTATATCTTTAATTTTTATGGAATCCCTCACAATTTTAAAATCAAGGAGCTTCTTCTCCGCTTCGCGCAAAACCGTAATACTAACCGGTTCCCCCGGTTTGCCCCGCAATTTTTTAACAGCCTCGGTCAAGGTAATATCGCGGGTTAGCGTATCGTTTATTTTAACGATGTGATCATTTGCTTTAATACCAGCCTTCCAAGCCGGAGTATCCTCAATAGGAGTAACAACGGTCAAAAGCCCGTCTTTAAGGGTGATCTCTATGCCAATTCCCCCAAACTTGCCCTCAGTATCAACCTTAAGCTCATTATAGGTATCGGGATCCATAAACTGGCTATGGGGATCCAACGACGAAAGCATGCCTTTTAAAGCACCGTAGATCAAATCCTTTGGCTTGGGCTCTTCAACATACTCGGATTGCACAACGGTAAGCGCATCCGCAAAAATCTCGACGTTTTTGAAAATATCGTCTTTTTTTGTTTTTACAGCTGCCGTAAGTCCAACGGAAACTAAACAGAAAACTGCTCCTATAACAATGCTTCCAACGACATATTTTTTACGCATGGGGGTTGAGCACCTCATTTTAAACAAGTTTGTTTTTCAAAATTTCCTGAACAACTTTTGGATTCGCTTTACCGCCGGTTTTTTTCATGACCTGACCGACCAAGAACATAATCGCATTAGCTTTACCAGCCTTATAATCAGCGACAGATTTTGCATTACCCTGGATAACCGCATCAGCCGCAGCGTCAAGGGCCGCAGTATCGGAGATTTGCGCCAGGTTTTTACTTTCAACAATCTGTTGAGCCGTTTGTTTCGTTTGGATCATATCAACTAACACAAGTTTGGCAGTAAGATTGGAAATTGCGTCTTTTGAAACATACTCAAGCAGCTGTACAAGGCCGCTGGCTGATATCCCCAGATCAACGATTGCAACATCCCGCGCATTTGCCTCTTGCATAAGCGGACCGATAAGCCAGTTAACAACCAATTTCTTATCCGCATGCGGATACTTTTTTAAACATTCTTCGGCGAAAATCGAAAGCCCTTTAGAAAAAACCAGTTGTTTTGCATCATACTCGGAAAGCCCGTAGTCTTCCATAAAGCGTAACCGCTTCTGCCGCGGCAACTCAGGAATAGTCCTTTTAATTCTTTCAATCTCTTCGGGTTTAATGATAAACAGCGGGAGGTCAGGCTCCGGGAAATACCGGTAATCCTTTGCCTCTTCTTTTGTGCGCATGACAACAGTCTCTTCTTTTTTGTCATCCCACAAAAGCGTCTGCTGAATAATGGTACCACCCGCATTCAAAACTTCCCTCTGCCTATCTATCTCATACTGCAACGCATCACGAACTCCCTTGAAAGAGTTCATATTCTTAAGTTCTGTTTTAGTCCCGAAAGGAATCGTCCCCTTCGGCCTGATAGAAACATTGGCATCACATCGCAGCGAACCTTTTTCCATATCACAATCTGAAACATCTAAATATTCAAGAGCGCTCTTAAGCGAAGTCAGATATTCGTATGCTTCCTGCGGCGATGCAATATCAGGGTCGCTCACAATTTCCAAAAGCGGGACACCGGTCCTATTGTAGTCAACAAGGCTGGTGTTCTCCTCATGCATCAACTTACCGGCGTCTTCTTCGAGATGCGCGCGCGTAATACCAATCCGCTTAACAGTATCGTCCATCTCAATTTCAATAAAACCATTTTTAGAAACCGGCAAGTCATATTGCGATATCTGAAAATTCTTCGGCAAGTCGGGATAATAATAATGTTTGCGGTCGAATTTGGTAAACTCCTGCACCGCACAATGCAATGCCAACCCGACTTTAATTGCAAATTCCAAAACGGTTTTATTAAGTACCGGTAACGAACCGGGCATGCCTAGGCAAACCGGACAGACTTGAGTATTGGGGCCTTGCCCGAATTGGGTCGAGCAGCCGCAGAAAATTTTGGTTTTCGTTTTAAGCTGCACATGCACTTCTAGTCCGATTACTGGTTCGTATTCCATATCTTCTGTTTTCGGTTTCTCAGGTAACGGTTATCGGTATCTGGTTAGGTTTTTAGCCGCTCAACGTCAGCCGGTAGCCATACGTAATGGACCGTACGTATTTTCCTTCTACAATTTCGGCTTCATTGCATGCCAGGGTGTCGCTTGTTCATACGCATAAGCAACCCTCAAAAGCATCTCTTCATTAAATGGTTTTGCAATAATCTGCAATCCGACAGGAAGCCCCTTTTTGGTAAACCCGCACGGAATAGAAATTGCGGGAATCCCAGCCAGATTAACGGAGATCGTATAAATGTCGGACAGGTACATCTTTAACGGATCCTGTGATTTTTCACCAACCACAAAAGAAGCCGAAGGAGACGTCGGCGTCACAATACAATCGCAATCAGAAAAAACTTTATCGAAATCCTGTTTTATAAGCGTGCGCACCTTCAACGCCCGTACATAATAGGCATCATAATACCCGTGCGATAAAACAAATGTTCCTAAAAGTATCCTGCGCTTTGCCTCTTGGCCAAATCCTTCTCCCCTGGTTTTCTTATACATCTCTATCATACCCAGCCCTTTTGACCGGGAACGATGTCCATACTCAACCCCATCGAAACGCGAGAGATTTGAGCTTGCTTCGGCCGTAGCAACAATGTAATAAACCGGAACGGCATATTTCGTATGCGGCAATGAAACCCGGGCAGACTGGGCGCCAAGCTGCCGTAATTTTTGAATCGCCTCTTCAACGATATCTTTAACTTCCGGATCAATTCCTTCAACAAAATATTCTTTCGGAATACCGATTTTTACACCCGTTATATCCATACCCAGGCAACGGGAATACTCGGGAACGGGCACATCGACCGAAGTAGAATCAAATTGATCTTTACCCGAAATATACTGCAACAATAAAGCGCTATCACGGACATCTTTTGTAATGGGACCGATCTGATCTAAACTTGACGCGAATGCAATTAATCCATACCGCGAAACCCGGCCATACGTCGGTTTAAGGCCAACCACTCCGCATAATGCGGCCGGCTGCCTGATCGAACCGCCGGTATCTGAACCAAGCGCCCAAATCGCCGCATCCGAAGCAACAGCAGACGCTGACCCGCCCGATGAACCGCCGGCAACGGTGTTTGTATCCCACGGATTACGGGACGCGCCAAAACAAGAATTCTCTGTTGATGAGCCGAAAGCAAACTCATCCATATTCGCCTTCGTATCAACAATCGCAGCGCCCGCATTCTTTAATTTACTGACTACCGTCGCATCATACGGAGGCTTAAAACCTTTTAAGATTTTCGAACAACACTCAGTTTCAAACCCGCGCGTACAGATATTGTCTTTAATGGTAATGGGAAGGCCGTGCAATGGTCCGTCTTTTTCCGGTTTATCAACTGTTAATCCGCGGACAGGGTCAAAACGCACATACGCATTCACCGAAGCATAAACATTCTTCAAACGCTCATTCAAAGAAACAACAAGACCATCCAGGGTTATTTCCTTCTGTGACAGTTTCTGAAGAAGTTCGTTCGCTGTTTTACTATACAAATTTTCCATATTATTCGATTACTTTGGGAACTCCAAAGAAGTCTTTTTCCCGTTGCGGCGCGTTAGCAAGCGCTTCATCAGGCGTTAAAGACGCGCCAGGCAGATCATCACGGACCACCGTATGCACCGGCAGAATATGGCTGGTCGCAGGGATATCGGTAATATCAAGCAGGCTCAACGTATCAATAAAACCAAGAATTTCTTTTAATTGGCCGGAAATTGTATCAAGTTCTTCGGCTTTGAGCTCAAGCCGGGCCAAATGCGCAACATATTCAATTGTTTCTTTGGAAATTGACATAAAATCTTCTCCATTTAAAGTTTTATAATACCATTGCCGCATACAAAAGTCTATCATTTTGTTGAACTTACCTCCCCCTCTCCTACACCTCTGGGGTGGTAAACACCTGCGGGGTGTAAAATGGTTGATTTGGAAAAAATCATAGACAAACTGCCGAAAAAAGGTACAATTAATTAAATGTATTTTTACTAATGTTTAGAGGAATCCATGGCAAATACAATTAAAACTCACAAACCACGGTACTATCTTCAGAAATCAGGGGAATTTGTCATTGAAAACTATAATTACGGCAAACCCTTTGCCAGTTTTTTCCCCGGGATCGCGGGAAAATACGGGATTCCAATCTGGGTTTTTTACTCTAATCGTGGACAAGGCATATCAAGTTTCGGTATTAAAGATAAAGAACACCCGATTCTCGAATACTTCCCTGCTAATAAAAGCTGGCAATTCACTCCAAGCCATGGTTTCCGCACTTTTATCAAAGTTACCTCAGGGTCAAAAACTGTCTTTTATGAACCATTCCATAACGGAACCTGCAACCTGACATTTGAACTTTCTAACAGGATGCTTATTACTTCCGCTGAATTGACCATTGAAGAAGTTAACAAAACCCTTGGCCTTAAGACTACGGTTACCTACTTTACTATTCCCAATGATTCATTCGGCGGATTGGTCAGGAATGTAACCATTCAAAATATCTCCCGTTCTTCAAAAAAATTGCAAGTTGTTGACGGCCTGCCGCAAATTGTCCCGTTTGGCACAAACAACTGGTGCTTAAAAGAAATGAGCCGGACCATTGAAGCATGGAACAAAGTCGACAACATGGAAAACAACGTCCCCTTTTATCGCCTGGCCGTTGATCCCGCCGACCGGCCGGAAGTTGTCCATATTACCGAAGGTAATTTTTATCTTGGTTTCCAGAGTGTTGGCAATACAAATAAACTCATAAAACCGATTATTGATCCGCAAACTGTTTTTGGGCAAAATACCGATTTTTCATGCCCCCTGGCATTCCTGAAAAGCAAGGTTTTTAAACAGCCTTCGCATGAAGCATTTGCCAGCAAAACGCCCGCAGCACTTCTCTTGTTACATATAAATCTGGCTGCCGGCGAAAGTAAAACATTCCATGCTGTCGCCGGATACATGAGAAATATCAAACTACTCAACACATCCGTAAAAAAGATCGTTGCCACGGAGTATCTTGATACAAAGCGCCAAGAAAACCGCGCCTGTATTGAAAACCTTCAAAACGACCTTACAACCAAAAGTTCATCATTAGCGTTTGACCTCTACGCCAAACAAACATATCTTGATAACATCATGCGCGGAGGCTATCCCCTTACGTTCAGACCCGGTGCGACATTCTACCTCTATTCCCGGAAACACGGCGACCTTGAACGCGACTATAATAAATTCTCAATTCAGCCCGCCTATTTCTCTCAGGGAAACGGGAACTACCGTGACGTTAACCAGAATCGGCGTTGCGATACCTGGTTTCATCCAGACATCAATGACGAAAATGTACTTTTTTTCTTTAACCTCCTGCAATTAGACGGTTATAATCCGCTCATTGTCAAAGGCACAAGTTTCATACTCAAAGACGCCCAAAAATTTGAAGCTGCCCTTACGCCGGCACTCTGTTCGGGGTCTCTTGACACTTTGCTGGCGTATCTTGAAAAACCATTCACTCCGGGCGACGTTATTATTTGGATTGAAGACAATGCGTTAAAATTTTCAATATCAAACGACGCGTTCTTAAACACCCTTATGCAATTCTCCGAAAAAATTCAGGAAGCCGAGCACGGCGAAGGTTTTTGGTCTGACCACTGGACATACAATTTGGATATACTTGAAAACTATTTGGCTGTTTTTCCCGAACAGGAGCAAAACATACTCTTCGTGAAAAAAGCCTTCACGTATTTTGATAACGCCGAATGTGTAAAACCCCGCTTTGAAAAGTTCACGCTTCATAACGGAACCGTAAAGCAACTCCATTCTGTTTATGCTGATTCGGCAAAAAAAGAATCCCTTAAGAAACGCTCCGAATCGGCAAATCTTGTCAGGACATCACTGGGGAACGGACCGGTTTATACAACGAACCTCATTAATAAACTGCTCTGCCTTTTTACCAATAAACTGGCCTCATTGGATCCAGCCGGTGTTGGCATTGAGATGGAAGCTGACAAGCCGAACTGGTATGACTCCTTGAATGGACTTCCGGGGCTTTTCGGCTCTTCCGTAAACGAAACCTTTGAGCTCAAACGGCTGGGACTTTTTATTAAGGATGCTTTGTCAAAAGCCCCCTCCGGCTCGATCTCGATCACGGCAGAAGTGCTAGAATTCCTTCTCCATATTGATTCCGCCATCAATGAATATGTAACCAGCGTTGATCCCAATAAAGACTACCTGATTTGGGATACGGTATATTCTTATAAAGACAGCTATCGGCAAAAGATTAAACCGGGCGTCAGCGGAGCTGAAAGTGAAATTGCAACGGCAAAACTCGTAACCATCCTTGAAACAGCACTTCGGAAAATCGATCACGGTATAGCCAAAGCATTTAACAAAAAAGCGGGTGTTTACAACGGTTACTTCATACACGAAGTGACTGAATATAAGAACCTCACGGATTCATATGTTTATCCGACGAAATTCGTTCAGAAGCCGCTTCCCTTATTTCTTGAAGCTAACGTTCATGCGATGAAGGTCTCAGATAGTAAAAAACAGGCCCAGGAATTATATACTGCGCTCAAGAATAGTCCTTTATATGACAAAACGCTTAAAATGTATAAAGTAACCGAATCGCTTAAATCATGCCCGGAAGAAATCGGGCGGTCCCGTGTTTTCCCGTCAGGCTGGCTGGAAAACGAATCCATCTGGCTGCATATGGAATATAAGTATTTACTTGAGCTGCTCAAAAAAGAGCTTTTTGAAGAATTCTATGCTGAACTGAAAAATACGCTTATTCCGTTCCAAAACCCCGCCCGCTACGGAAGAAGTATTCTTGAGAATTCCTCTTTCATTGTCAGCAGCGCCTTCCCCAATAAAGAATTACATGGGAACGGTTTTGTTGCACGCCTCTCTGGCTCAACCGCTGAATTTATTCAAATCTGGCTTATCATGAATGCCGGATTACGGCCGTTTTCACTGAATAACAAGAATGAATTAGAAGTAACTTTTAAACCCTCTCTTGCCGGTTGGCTGTTTGACAAAAAAACAAAATCCTATAGTTTTACCTTTCTTGGAAAAACTATGATTACCTATATCAATCCCTCGCTCAAGAACTCCTTCGGTATGCACGCAGCCCGAATAAAAACGATCTCTTTTGATGACGCCAGCGGCAAACAAATACGGCTGCAAAATCCCCTTATCCCTGCTCCATATGCTGAGCAAATCCGACAAGGATTGATCAAGGAAATCACTATAGAATTGCTATAACCCATTATACCACATGGGGTTATCTATAGCTTTGCACAATTGATAAATCTAACAAATAAATACTTTGCCAACCTTGAAAATTGCTAAAAGTATTGTATACTTAATGTGGCTCCGTAAGAAGGGTTCAAGATTTGAGATCCTGTATTATTGGAGCAATAAGCTTCCGGACTTACGGAGCTAACTTGACAAATTGGAACATGATAAAGGCAAACTAGCAGTAATGCTGGGACGCAAAGCTTCCGGTCCTCTTTAAGAGGATAGCGGGGTTGCCAAAAGGATCCGCACGCTAAACCCTAAAGGCACCCTTTAGGGTTTTTTTATTGATGCAATCCTCTTAACGCCCCGACATACTAGGTTTGCCGGGGCGTTTTTTTTGCAGAAAGCAAAACGCCTGGCTTTCCGATAAGGAAGGCGTCAACATTAACGGGGTTATTGCCATGAAAGAGCTGACACAGGAAGAAAAAAACCAAAGAGTCGTAACATTCCTCAACCGCGAAGAAGTGGATTATCTTGATAAAGTGGGTAAGGATGCTCTTTTTTCAACTGGTTTGAAGGTATCCCGTGCCAAGCTCATTTCCTGGCTGGTCGAATTCATGCAAAAACTTCAGATCAACGGTGAAGGGGTAAAGTCGGAGAAAGATTTTGAAAATAGAATTGTTGAAAATATTAAAAAGATATTGAAATCAACAGTCCCACCTGCCACGGAAGGACGAGCCTAGGAGGTGCACGATGAAACGGACAATGATGATACTAGCGGGTTTGGTAGCGGGATTACTCATAGCGGGGACAGCGTGTGCCGGAGATAGCGCCACGTTGCAAGTCGGCTGCACAATACCTGCCATTCCCGGCGTCAACGTGCCTCTCCTTGCACAGGGCGAGCAAACAGCAGCACCAGCACCTGAAAGCAATGACGCTGAAGAAACAGCTCTTGCAAAGAAATCGCCTCAGCAACAGGATGCTCCCGTACTTTTGGCAGAACGCAAAACCAGCAACGGATCGATACAGACGATTTATTACCGGTAGGTTGTATTCGTTGGACGGATTGCGTGCAGCAAACGATTAATCTTCCTGAACCCTTTTTAAGGGAACGTTGTAGAAATACTCAACCCCTTCAAAAAGGGTTATTTTTTTGCTAACTGCAATTTTAGGAAGATAATATACGGGGACGGATTTCAGGTCAACGGTAACCGTGTGAGGTCCCGGGCTTAAGTTTATCATCGAATACCGGCCGTTGGCATCTGAAAGAGCATTGCGCCCATCTTCCAGTTTAAGGATAACACCTCGCACCGGCTTATCGGTTTTTGGATTAAATTCCCCGTCATTATTGGTATCTTCAAAAATAAAACCGCTCATTTCACATCGTGAAATTATGCCAAAGTCAACTCGGCGCACCCCCAAATTAGCAATGGTAGTTTCCTGCATAACGGGAACTGTGACAACATACCCTCCGGGCAACGTAGCGGTATCAATACTGATATTGGCTTTTGTTCCACGCACGCCGCCAAAACGATAATAGCCAAAAAGATCGGTAACCGCTGATTTATCATTACCCAGCCAAACCCTGACTCCCTCAACAGGCGGATCATCCCTTTGCCGAAGCCCATCAGAATTCAAGTCACGAAAAACATACCCGTCAATGGTCCCCACAGCGTCCCAGCGTACTCCCGTGTCCCAGAGTAACCGCATGCCCGCATTAAAATCAGCTTCTATTCTTCTATCCAAATCCCGGTTATTGGGCCAAACTTTCCTTACTCGCCAGGATCCGTACAACTCGGAATCTGAATTCGGCCTATAGGAAATAGAGGAATAATTTTCAACATAATTTTCGCCAGCCAAGAAACTCAACGTCGAGCTTGCTCCAGACTCTTGCCGATACATCAGGCGAAACGTTCCGTAAAACTTGGAATTAGCAATCTGATTCGACCAATCAAACCCGCTTTCCCAGGCATTCGGCTGGGAACAATTCCCGGTATACCGCTCTTTAAGCCAATTGAATTCATTATTGTAAAAATAAAATAGCTGATTGATCAAACGAAATCGTAAGCCGGAGTTAATTTTTTCGTTATAGTACGAAGAAAGCGGCGCCGAGTAATTCTGGCTATCCTGATGGTGATAGTCAACGAAAAGATATAAATCACGAAGGGGCTTGATCGTCCTGCTGACGCCTACTCCGGGACTTTGATAGCGTATCTGAGAAAGCCTGCCAAGCTCATTTTGCATTATATATGAACCATTGAAGGCAGTATCGGAATTAAGGCGATAATTAGTATTGACATTAAAATCTTCATTCCAACGGTCATTATCATCTTCAGCGGGAAAGAGCCGGTCACGAAAAACATCCAACGAACTATCGATACTTAATTTTTCATACGGCCTATACGACATGGTCACGAGATTTCCCATTTCACCCATATACGAAGGAGTGCCGATCATGGTACGGAAATTCTTATCAACATCCCTGAATTGATTGGTAAACGACAATTTCGGAGACGTATAGCGGCCGTTTAGAAAATACCCGATATGATCGGAATCAAAACCAACCTGATACCCGGTTCTCCAATTTCTACCGATCCCGATATCGCTGGACAGATCATACCCATTCGGTTCAAGGTCACCCGGCCGCTGTTTCCCATACCCATGGATGTACGAAAACGCATGTGTCTGATCACTATTCGGTTTAAAGACTAAATTGATGCCGTTCAAGAATGAGTCTCGGCGCTTTGCTATGCCAGGAGACAAATCCCCAAAAGTTCCACCGCCTTCTCTTCCCCAAAACACATTATAGCGGAGTTTACTGGTAAAAATCGGCGACTCAATCGTACCTCCGTACATCGTTGTACCGGGAAAAGTAAGATTCGTAAAAAGCGGAGAATAATACAATCCCCGGATATTAAAATCATTAAAGGTAAGAAAATGCCCGCGAGTTAAACCGATCGTATATGATGAAAATTCCGTGCTCGTGCGTATTTTGCGGGCAGTAACACTCGAATCAAGAATACCATAGGGGGTTTCTCCTACGATTCCCAAATCATGCGAGTAAGAATAATAGGAACGCTCAAAATCCTTAGCTTTTGAACCTCCATAAAAAGAATACCAATCAAGGTTATATTTCAGTATAAAATTCCTGGCTTTTTCTTCCCCTTGCCGCATCAACTCATCATAGGTCAAGCCTTCAGGAGTTGAAAAAATCCCCATCCAATCAATGGTCCAGCGGTCATTATCATCCCAAATATGCATATATGTCGGGCCGACATCTTTACCGGTAACCAGGAGCTCATTCGGACTTGTCTGCTTGACCATGAGAATCTCCGGCTGGGTTACCAGATACCTCCTGATGTTCTTTCCTACGACAATAAAACTGGCTCCCTTACCGATATTGATCGGCTGCAAAACCTTGGAGAAATTATCATCCAGGGATAAAACAAGCGGGGCAAGCTTTGAACCGGACCTTTCAGAAGAAGCACTTTCTGCGACAGGCTTATGTTGGACAACAGATTCCGGTTGTGAGGATTTTTTCTCGGCAATAAATTCTTGTTGGATTAGTGCTGCGGGATCAGACGGTTTAAGCGAACTGTTTTTTATTGCGGATCTCTTTTTCTTAACAGGAACTGATTTCTCTAAACTTGATGTCTTTGTTATATTTGCAGGTTTAGTTTTTTCTTGTTCATACGAAAAATCTTCCCGGCTGATTTCATCACGCCCATCCGGAGAATCGGAAGAAACTTCCTGCAGCATCTGAATATAGCGCAAAGCCGGCTTATAGCCAGGCTCTACCATCAGAGCCTTTTTAAACTCTGTCAGGGCTTCATCATAACGGCCTTCCTGATAGAATTTAATGCCGAGTTTACAAAGCATATCGGACATGACGCAATTGGCAAATACCGGTGAAACCTGGCTGCCAATAAAAACTATAACCAAACAGAGCGCAACTAATTTCTTCATGGGTTAATGCAAATCTCCCAAACTCTGCACTTCTCCATCAGGTCCGATACTTATACGAGCCTCCTTCGTTATAACAGGCCCTCTCTTAAAACCTGCCTCAGCCTGAGCCTTGCCAAGATCCATGGTTATAATAAGGTCATAGATACCTTCAGGGATCTCTTCTTTCCAGCGGGCTTTTAATAAACCCTTATCTGAAGGAAACGTATAAACATCATTGAATTCTCCCCGGGCGACAACCATGCCATTCTTATCCATTATATCAAAGGTAGAAGCAGTTTGTAAATCAACGGAACCGGTATTGTTAAAGGCAGCTTCAATAATAAGCGGCCGGTTATTATTTTGTCTGGTCACCGAAATATTGCTAATCTCTGCGGCACGCGTTACCGTGCCTTCAACTTCAATATAAAACAAAGAAGCTATTCGGATGATCACATCTACCGAGGCGCCAACTTGACCGGCCTGACCGCCGAACTTCCCGGCAAGATTCTCAAAAAAAAGCGATGCGTAGCGCGATCCTTTTGCATCAGCAGGCACTTTAACGGAATATCCTATTTTTTGCTTACCAAAGGGTGGAATGGTTATTTCCGACGGTGAAAAAGAAATCCACGGAACTGCCGAGGTTGCAAGAGTTCCCGGTGGAGCGAATTCCTTGGTTCCATCTGCACCAATAGTATAATACCAATCTTCCATATAAAGTTTCATGGAACGAGGATCAATACTTGGATTTTCCACGGTAATCTCACCATACCGCGATTCACCCGGAGGAATGGAGAGGCGAATTTTTGACTGACTGATGTGAGGCAAATCAACCGCCCATACACGACCAACACCAAGCAGAGAAAAAGCGACAAAAAAGGCTGCGCAACAATTCAATGTATGTTTTATTTTCATGCTCGTATTATAGCATAATGCCTACTATTTAACCAGAGAAATTTTTTAATTGACTTTCTCTAACCTCATAGTAGGCATTATGATAGAACTTTTTTAAAACACGTTAAGACAAAATTACGGGGTAAGCGTAATTGTTACGGAACCTGCATACGTACCCGCGGTTTTGTCTAAACCAATAGCAGTAACACCCGTATTATCGCCTTTTCCGGAAGCAATCCCGTAATAAATTCTAAGCCAGCCGCCAGAAAGAGCTGTTTTTGTGTACGCCTTGCTATTGCTATTCTTAAAACTGGTTTTCAACAAATCAGTAGACGTTGTTTCGTCGACCTGTTTGACAAAGCTCACGTTAATATTATCATCGAGATTATTTGTTGCATCTTTTTTTACCGATGAAATTGTGTGAGTAATTGTCCACACTGTCCCTGAGTTATCCTCAACACCAAGATCAAGAGCATAATAATACTGGCCCCTGAATATTTTATAGGTAGAATCTTTTGTCAATGTACCAAAAGCGATACCATTGGTAATAGGAACAATTGTCCACACATCGTCCGTCGTTATTTCCGTTCCCTTTGAGTCGATTTTAGACAAACCCAAGCTCAACCCGCCGCTTACTGTCGGCACAGCAGCATTGACAGCAATCGTCTGCGATGATCCGGCAAACGAAACGCCGGCAAAGCCAAAGCTAACAACTACCGCCGCGATTAATGTTACGAGTACCTTTTTCATCTTACCCTCCTGTTTTATTACGGTTTCTACACATGTATTCATAAAGTCTATAATTCAATCAGCGAATAGGTTATTCGTGTGGAATAATCACCCGCTAAGACATCCTTGGGGATATCAAGCTCATAGATCAGCTTGAAAGAATCAGAAGACCCACGCGAGTCAGATACGAACAACGTTGTGTCTCCTTTTTTTATGTGCACCTTATCCCCAATTTTTAATGCCCCCCTCGAACCAGTTCCGTCTCCGCTCATCGTAAAATATTCGCCAGAGATCTGATTCCCGCTCTTGTTCACCAGCTCAGAATAAACGTTCTGAATTACTTGATACGGCTTTCCCACGTTCGAATTGACTGCAAATGTAATCTCGCTCCTGCGCGGCTCCTGCCCAGCCTTCAAGTCCCTGAATTCCAGTCTTCCTGTCGGATCTTCCGGAGTAATCGCTAAATCAAAAACTTTCGGATTCTCAACTATCATATTTAAAGAATCAAGCTGTTCTACTTTTGCGCCGTTAAGCGTTTCCAAAAAATACTGCACTCTTGACTGATACCTGCCGACCTGTTGGCCATTCACATCCGCTAAAGAGTATTCAATCACAAAAGAATCCGCTTCTCCGTTCGGCGAAGACACATAAATCATTTGCGGCTGTTGCGAAAGCGGCTTTGCATCCCCTATAACCATTCCTACCCGTGCCCCACTTCCAATCATTGTTACGGAATTCCACGCCAATTCATTTCCTTCTGAAGAACGAAGCTGCCCAGGTACTGCCTGAAGAATCCGGTATTGTTTTCCCAACCCTCCTTTCACGTTTATGGAAACTGCAGATTTTTTAAATTCTTCCCGTGCCGGGCTTAACCTGATCTCTCGAGAACCAGACACAGTTGTAATTTCAATTTTTGAACGCGAATCAATGCTTGCATAAATATTCAAAATTACCGTAACCTGCTGCAGGCTGGCATCGATCGGCTCTAAGATAAAACTGATTCTGCCCATATATGATCCGGGAGCAACATTATCACCGGGTGTCAACGTATAAACCAGCGTAAAGGTATCATCTACTCCCTGCGGATTAGAAGTATACAAAAGCTGTTTCCCCGGCATTAAGGTGGTTTTTTGCTCCACATTAAGCACACCCTGTCTGTTGGATCCTCGGATCCCATAAACCGAGAGATTCATCAGGGGAAATATGCTGCCTTCCGGAGTTGACAAAGAACTTAACATCATTTGAGACACGCGATATTGCTTCGCTACGTCAGACGTAATACGCACGGTCATTTCTTTATTGACAACGCCCGCGTCTAAGCCGACATTTCCAAAACGTATATCATTGCCGCCTTCATAAGGAGTCACTGACAAAGAAAAAGCCGCATACGCATTTTGCGCACAGAAAGAACTTGCAGCCAGGACCACCGCTACCAGTAATCTTTTAAAACTCATTTTCTTCATCATAGTAACCCCCCTTTTTATCAGGGTACTATATCCTGTTTCTATGGCAATGTCAATTAATTTTAGCGTCTGAAAGAACCTTAAAAAAAAGAAGCCCAACTGACCCAACTGCGTCAATTCGGCTCGAAATCTCGTGGCATGCCTGTACTCCTCCAAGTCCAAGCAACCGAATATATTATACTTTGTTAAAGTACTTTAATAAGTATACCTCCGTCTGTTAATTTGTCAATGTAAAATTTGCTTTTAAACATATCTTTAAGGTATGCATAAAATCTATCCGATAGAGCTTCCCAGAGCTTTCAATATAGAGTTGACTCTTAATTTTACAAAAGAATTTTTCTGTCTGCTCTGCGTTATTTCTTTCTTTCTTGACATAAATTTCCGGGCTCATTTTCTCTTCGACAACCTTTTCAATTTCCTTAATACGGCAGACAAAGTGACGACGAATAATAGTATGGATCCCTTGACCATCCATAGTTTCAGAACTGGCAATTCTACGCCTGCGCCTATCCTGGCTGGTTAAATTCTTAAATACCAAATTACGCATACAACCCTCTCTTTTACTTTCCGCAACTTATTCTCAAACTAGAATTCTACGATCCACACTCATTGGTACTTAAAGTATGCTCTTGAATCAATATTGATTCAAGGGGATAAGGAGGGTAATAAGAAAGCGGTTTCGAAATGCCGATTGCCTCTGGCGTTTATCGGCATTTCGCCCCTGTCTCTGTACAGGGGCCAATCATTTTGCCTCTGGCGTTTATCGGCATTTCGCCCCTGTCTCTGTACAGGGGCCAATCATTTTGCCTCTGGCGTTTATCGGCATTTCGCCCCTGTCTCTGTACAGGGGCATGTAATGACCAATCAAAGGATTTCGGAGAGATATTACTGCAGCTTAAAATAGTGAGAGAACTAGGCTTGGCATACAATAAAAAAGCGCTTCAAGGTTTATTTCATTTACTCTAACCTTAAAACGCTTTCTTTATTGCGCTTTCCGAACTTGATATTTGTAGAACAAAACAAGAGCCGCAACAAGAATTACAAGGGTGACGCCGTTAGCTAAGATAATGACAAAATTTTTCAGGTGAAACCCGTAGAGAAGCCAGCAGAAAATCCCCACCGCAAACTGCACAAGAGCCCATAAACTGATATCTCCGACGGATTTAGTGCGATAGATCTTAATCACTTGCGGTAAAAATCCGAACATTGTTAAAAATGCTGCTGCCAATCCCACTACTTCCCAAACCATGGATCCCCTTTCCTGTTTCCGAAAATGTCATACCTAGTATCGATCTCTGTTATTTCCGGGGAGAGTATTGCAACCCTCTTATTCATGAAATGTTCCTTACTTCTTCTTAAAACTCAGGCGGGGCTCTTTTCCTTTTACAAGCCGGGCAATATTAGCTTTGTGACGGATAATAATAAAAGCACACAAAACGATGCTCGTGCCAATAAGAAGCGGTGAAAGTTTAATAAAAAAAGCGGCCAGCGGGAGTATCAGTGCGGAAATAATTGAAGCAAGCGAAACAATACGAATGGCAAAAAAGATCACCAGCCAGGCTCCCATAGCTATTCCGAGTACTGCCCCTAAACCGCTCACCTTGGTAGCCAGCCCGATCAGAACACCCAGCGATGTTGCCATACCTTTACCGCCCTTGAAATTCAGGAACACGGTCCAATTATGGCCGACGATACACATGAGCGCGATAAGAATACGCAGTTGCTCATCATTCATCAAAGGAAGGGTTTTTACGGAGAGAATGTTTCCTAAAAAAATAACCGGCACAAGCCCTTTCAAAATATCAATACCTAAAACAATAATACCTGTTTTTTTTCCAAGCACGCGCAATGCGTTCGTCGCACCGACATTGCCAGAACCATGCTGACGAATATCAATTCCCCGTGCCCGGCCAAACACATATGCCGTAGGAATAGACCCGATCAGATAACTAATGATGATTGCGACTGCTATCCAAAGCATAGAGTGTTTTAAAACCCCTCATTATATAATCCGCTCCTGAAACCAGGGTAAAAATCGCCGCCAGCCACCAGAAAACAAATGAAATCCGAAACTGCAATAGAACGGAAATAACCGCAAGCATCTGAAATGTCGTCGTCAACTTACCCCAACGGGTAGGAACAATATTAATATTCTGTTTAAGCATATAAATGACTAACGTGCCAATAAGGATAAGGGCATCACGGCTGATAACAATAAGTATTACCCAAAGCGGGAACTTAATACCCAGAGGAAAATCCTTGATCACATATAAACAAATAAAAGAACTCACCAGCAGAAGCTTGTCTCCGAGCGGATCCAACACCATGCCTGCGCGTGAAACCTGCTGTGCCTTACGGGCGATATAACCGTCAACGGCATCGGAAATAACGGCAAGGATAAAAATCCCCAAAGCGACAAAACGAAGGTGATCCCGCGAAGGATCATAATACAGAAGACAGCCAATAAAAAAAGGAACACTCAAAATGCGGAACGTAGAAATTTTATTCGCGAAGTTCATTGAATAATTCTGATCCTGTTAATAGGCCAGTAAATAACGATCGCTTTTCCTAATATATTTTTATGCGGAACAAACCCCCAATATCTGCTATCCTGGCTTGACGCTGAGTTGTCACCGACCATAAAATATGAGTCGACAGGGACAGTGATCTTCTCGCCTTCTTTCCCGAAATCACCCCGATTATAATAGAACCGTTTGCTGAACGAATCTTCGGCAATCGGTTTATCATTGATAAAAATCACCCCGTCTTTAATCTCAACCGTATCTCCGGGTAAACCGGCAAGCCGCTTGATAAAATCTTTTTGAGGATTTTCAGGATAGATAAAAACGACGACATCCCCTCTCTGGGGCGCACGGACCTTGGGAAGGCGCCAATCGGTGAAAGGAATTTTAGCGCCGTATAAGAATTTATTAACCAGGATAATATCCCCCTCAATAAGCGTCATACGCATGGAACCGGTCGGGATCTTAAACGCCTGCACAACAAACGTACGAATAAGCATAGCCAAAAGGAAGGCCACGACAATAGACTCAATCCACTCGCGCAGGATTGCTTTTTTACGCTGGCTTTTCTTGATCTTTTCTTCCGTCATATTTTCAAAACCTCCAAAAATGCTTCTTGAGGAATCTCGACTTTCCCGAATTGTTTAAGACGCTTCTTGCCCTGTTTCTGCTGATCCCAGAGTTTTCTCTTCCGCGTGATATCACCGCCGTAACATTTAGCGGTTACCGCTTTTCCAACAGGTTTAATTTTCTCGGAGGCAAGAATCTGACTTCCGATCGCCGCCTGGACAGAAACCTCGAAAAGCTGCCGGGGGATCAATTCCCTGAGCTTTTGTACTAACGCATGCGCCTTCGTCATCGCTTTTTCTTTACACATAAGAGAAGAAAACGCATCGCAAACTTGAGCATTAATCAAAATATCAAGCTTAACAAGTTTCGTTGGAATGTAATCTTTGAATTCATAGTCTAGCGAACCGTAGCCGCGCGTCAAGGATTTTATTTTATCATAAAAATCAACAATAATTTCGGAAAGCGGAATATCAAAAACAAGTTTCACCCTATCTTCTGTCAAATACTCATTGGAAACAAAAACACCCCTGCGGGTTTTCACAAAATCACAGACACCCTCAATAGAATCAACAGGAATAATCATTAACAGGGAGGCAAATGGCTCCTGAGACTCCTCGATATTTGCCGGATCAGGCAATTGATTAGGGGTATGGACTTCGGTAAGCTGACCATCCCTGGTACGAACCCGATACACAACGTTTGGAACAGTCAGTATTAAATTCAAATTGAATTCACGCTCCAGACGCTCCTGAACAATCTCCATATGTAAAAGTCCAAGGAACCCGCAGCGAAAACCGGAGCCAAATGACTGTGAATTCTCGTTTTCATAGACAAACGAGGCATCGGACAACTTAAGCTTATCAATGGCATCACGTAAATACGGGAAGTCGCTCGGATTAACCGGAAAAATTCCGCAGAAAACAAGCGGCTTTAATTGTCTATATCCGGGAAGCGGCTCCGTACAGGGATTTTTATTATCGGTTACGGTATCTCCAACGACAATCTCACGGGCATCACGGATATTGGCGGTAAAATAACCGACCTCACCGCATGTCAATGAATCAGCTTTTGTGTACTGAAGATTCTTAAAAACACCCAGTTCTTCAATTTTATACACAGAACCCGAATGAAGCATTTTAAGCGGGGTATTGGAATTCATTGCTCCGTCGACAACCTTCAAGTACACAAGAACGCCTTTATACGGATCAAACCGGCAATCAAACACGAGCGCTTTCAGCGTTGCGTTTTGGTCCCCGCTTGGAGGAGGAACAACTTCGACGATCCGCTCAAGTATCTCCTCGACGCCTGTCCCTTCTTTTGCCGACGCTTTAATGATCTCATGCTCATCAAAACCTAAAACAAGCTGAATCTGCTCAATAACCCGGGGGATGTCCACCGACGTCAAGTCAATTTTATTAATAACCGGAATAACGGCAAGTTTATTGTCTTTTGCCAAGTGATAATTGGCGACAGTCTGGGCCTCAATACCCTGACCAGCATCGACCAACAAAAGCGCTCCTTCACATGCTGCAAGCGACTTGGAAACCTCGTACGTAAAATCAACGTGCCCGGGAGTATCGATCAGATTAAAAACATACTCTTTTCCGGTTTTCTTTGAGCGGTAGTCAAGACGCACCATCGAAGCTTTTATGGTAATACCCCGCTCTTTTTCTAAATCCATATCATCTAAAAGCTGATCACCTTTATGCCTGCGGTCAATCGCACCCGTAATCTCTAAAATACGATCAGCCAGGGTCGACTTACCATGATCGATATGCGCAATAATACTAAAATTCCGAATCAAAGATTTATCCATGATGGGAAGAAATGTACATAAGCAATTTTTCAACTACCTGTTCAATAGAAAGCGGCGTGGTGTCTATAGAGATCGCGTCATCCGCCTTCTTAAGGGGGGCATGTTCTCTCGTAGAATCAATGGTATCGCGATTCTGTACGTCGTGCTCGATATCCTCAAGAGTAACTTCTTTACCTAAAGCTTTAAGCTCATTAAATCTGCGTTTGGCGCGCTCTTTAAAATTCGCATCGAGATAAAATTTCAATTCCGCTTGCGGAAAAACAACCGTTCCTATATCGCGGCCATCCAAGAGAGCGTTGCGTTGAGAACCAAGTTTCCGCTGCAGCTGAACCAGTATCTCCCTGACCTCTTTTATCTTGGCAACATCAGAAACATACCTGGTGACCCTGGTCTCCCTAATAGCCTCAGAGACGTCAATTCCATCTAAAAGTACCCGAAGGGATTTTGCATCATTCTCCAGGGAAACCTGCGTGCTGCGGGCCATGGCAATGATTTTTGCCGTATCGGTAATATCTATTTTTGATTCAATAGCCTTTAACGTCAGAGCCCGGTACATCGCACCGGTATCAATATATAAAAACCCGAGTTTCTGCGCTACTATTTTAGCGATGGTGCTTTTTCCGGCACCGGCAGGTCCATCGATGGCAATAATCATACGAGAGCTGTTCGTTTTCGTTTTGCTTCAGCAAGAAAAGAAACGAGCCTTTTCTTATCCTTACGGCGCACTATGTTCTTTAAAATATTGCAATTCTTCTCAAACTCGCCAAGCGCTGCTACAAGTTGTTTTTGATTGCTGATAAATATATCTGCCCAAACCTCTTCATCGGAAGCTGCGATACGGGTCGTATCGCGCAAACTGCCGGCGGATAATTCAAAATACTCTTCGGGGATCGAGCGAATCAAAGCAAAAGCAACCGCATGCGGAAGATGGCTCGTTAACGACATAATGGTGTCATGCTCCAGCGGAGACAAACAAATCGTCGATGCGCCTACACTGTTCCAAAATCTAATCGCTTTCGCTAAAGACTGATCATCCGTATTCTCGGTAGGAGTAACCACACATACGCTGTTTTCAAACAACCCGCGTTTCACATTATCGATGCCGCGTTTTTCCGAACCAGCTAACGGGTGACTCCCGACAAAACAGGGCACGACTTTCTCAAGTGCAGCAACAATCTCCTGTTTTGTGCTGCCGACATCAATAATAAGCGCGTCTTTACGGACTATTCCTGCAAGTCTCCTGCCTAAAGAAATAATCACTTCCACGGGAGCTGCTAAAATGATACAATCAGCTTTCGAAATAACGGATAAATCCGTAGAACCGGCATCAATAACGCCACGCTTTTTAGCCAACGTGATGGTTTTACGATTTCTGCTGAAACCAACTACCCGTTGCGCAAGCTTATGTTTTTTGATATCAAGCGCAAGCGATCCGCCAATCATACCTACGCCGACAATTGCAACACTCTTGAAGAGTTTCATATCAGAAAATCCGAGTTACCTGCGAGTTTAGCTCGCAGCCCATAGCAAGAAAATCCGAATGACAACGTCATACTATCACAAGGTCGCAAAAAAGCTTAAAAAGTATTTGTATTTACTTGTGGCTTTGAAACCCGTATCGTTCTTATTTTTACTATGAACTACCAGCAATGAGCTACGAGCTCATATTTTATAGTTCTCTGCCAACCGCTTTCGCAACCTGCCGGAGATCATTCATGAGCGCAGCAAAGTTCGACGGAATAAGCGACTGCGCACCATCTGAAACCGCATCTTCAGGATGGCTATGGACTTCTATAATAAGACCGTCTGCCCCAACAGCAATAGCAGCTCTGGAAAGTGCGGCAACATATCCCCATTTACCAGCGGCATGACTGGGGTCAACGATAATCGGCAAATGCGAGTGCTGTTTCACTACAGGCACAGCGCTTAAATCAAGCGTATTACGCGTTGCTTCCTCAAATGTGCGGATGCCCCGTTCACATAAAACAACATTAAAATTCCCGCCGGCCAAAATATATTCCGCAGACATGAGCAGCTCTTTTACGGTCGACGATAATCCCCGTTTAAGAAGCACGGGTTTTTCCGTCATGCCGACTTCCTTAAGAAGATTAAAATTCTGCATATTACGCGCACCAATCTGGAGGACATCAACATAGCGTGCTACTAAACCAACGTCGCGGGTATCCATAACCTCGGTGATCGTAACCATTCCCGTTTCATCACCGACCGATTTTAAGATTTTGAGCCCTTCTTCTCCTAATCCTTGAAAACTGTACGGGGAAGTACGGGGTTTAAAAGCTCCGCCGCGCAGTACGGTAGCACCTGCGGCTTTAGAAGCCAATGCAACTTCACGTACCGTATCGATATTCTCAATCGCACAAGGACCTGCCATTATAACAAGCTTCTTGGCACCAAGCAAAACCCCCTTGCCAAGATTGATAACCGAACCTTCTTTTTTGAACTCTTTTGAAACGAGTTTGTACGGAGCAAGAACCGGCATAACCGTTTCCACTCCCGGAAAAACCTCAAGAGGAGTTATCCGTAAAATATCTTCAGGCCCGATAACACCTATAATGGTGCGTTCCGTGCCTTTTGAGAGGTGCGGGGTAAGGCCAAGTTTAGTAACTCGCTCAACAATATGATCGATCTGGTTTTGCGTTGCATCGGAGCGTAAGACAATAATCATGCTTTTCCTCCGGCATAAGCCTTAACGACTTTTTTCAGGACTTTTATAAAACGCTCATTCTCTTTTTTAGTCCCAATGGTAACCCGGACAAACGTGTTCAAATTATACTGTTTCATATCGCGGACGATCACGCCGAATTTCAGCATATCCTTAAAAAAACAAACGCAATCCCTGCCGACATCAATAAGAATGAAATTAGAAACCGAGGTTACATAACTTATCCCCAGCTTGGATAGCTCATCATACAAATATTGTTTGCCTTCCAGGATTACGTTCCTCGTCTTCTTCAGAAATTTCTTATCATCAATCGCGGCCATTGCCCCAGCCTGCGCCAAAAGATTCACATTAAATGGCTGACGGGCGCGCTCCATATACGAGACAAGCTCACTATTGGCAACAAGATATCCTACCCGTACACCGGCAAGCCCGTATCCTTTCGAGAACGTCTTCATGGTAATAATCTGTTTATTCTTAAAGTTCTCGCTATTCTTCGGAAAATCGTCAACATCAATGAACGTCTCATACGCTTCATCCAAAACCACCAAAACATGCTCGGGTAAATCCTTCATAAAATCAGCTAATTCAAATCGGGTAACATACGTACCCGTGGGATTATTGGGATTAGCGATAAAAACGAGTTTTGTTTTTGCGTCGACCTTCTTTTTCAATGCATCAAGGTCAAATTTAAAGTACTTAAGCGGAGCAGTACGAACCTCACGATTATTAACCTGTGCCAGGATCGTATATTCCAGAAAAGTAACATCAGCGGTAACAATATTTTCGTCTCGCTCCACAAACGTTTTAATAATAATATCAATAAGCTCATCAGAACCGTTGCCCACAACAATATTTGACGGTGCAACGTTCAAAAATCTCCCCAACTTCTTTTTGAGATAGAAACTCTGGCTATCCGGATAGCGATTAAGATCCATCGCGGCTTTCTTTATAGCAGCAACTGCTTTCGGCGATGGGCCCAACGCATTCTCATTTGAAGCAAGTTTAATAATTGCTTTTAATCCAAGTTCCCGCCTGGTCTCTTCGATCGGCTTTCCGGCAACATACGCAGTTACTTCCCGTATATTCTTACGAACCAAATTTTTCATTTATTCTCCTAACGGATAGGATCCTAACACTTTCATGAATCGACATTTATTTTCAAGTAACGCAATGGCTTTCTTGACCTTTCCATCCTGGCAATGGCCAATAAGATCGACATAAAAATAATATTCCCAGGCCTTCTTTTTCGACGGTCGGGATTCAATTTTTGATAGATTTATAGCGTACTTCTTAAACGGAAGCAGGATATCATGCAATGCCCCAATTTTATCCTTCACCGAGAACATAATCGAGGTTTTATCGTTCCCTGTCCTGCCGGCAATATCCTTACCGATAACAAAAAATCTGGTTATATTATGCGGGGAATCTTCAATATCCCTGTCAATGATATGCAAATCGTATTTACGCGCGGCCAAAACCGAAGAAATTGACGCGCTTCCTTTTTCCCGGGAAGCAAACTGCGCAGCTTTAGTAGTGCTTGAAACCTCGATCAGTTCAACCCCAGGCAGATTATGCTGCAGCCAAAGCCGGCACTGGCCGAGAACGTTCGGATTGGAATAAACCCGCTTTATATTCTCTTTCGGACATTTCGCCAATAGATTATGCGAAACGTTTAGAATAATCTGTGAGCAAATCTTTAGATCCGAATCCATGAACATATCCAGAGTATAGCTGACCGCACCCTCTATAGAATTCTCTACCGGCACAACCCCGTAATCGCAGGCGTCACGCTCTACTTCTAAAAACACATCCGATATGCTCTCGCAAGCCGCATATTGGACCTGCGAACCGAAACGCTTTAACGCGGCCAGGTTAGAGAAACTTGCCTCCGGCCCCATAAACGCGATGCGCAGCGGTTTTTCCAATGCCAAGCTTGACGACATAATTTCGCGGTAAATAGCCTCGAGCCCTTCGTTCGTTAACGGCCCCTTGTTCAATATCTTAATTTTATCGAGAACCTGGCGCTCACGCTCCGGAGCGTAAATACTCTTTCCGGTCTTGATTTTCTGATGGGCAACGGAAACCGTAATTGCCGCGCGTTCACCCAAAAGCGAAATGATGCGTTTATCAAGTGCGTCGATCTGTTTACGCAATTTTTCAAGACTCATGCGGAACCTCCGTAACAGTTTCTTGAGCCGATTCCACAGCAGACGTCGCCGATTGAGACACATCCGAAGTCTGAGGCCCAGGAACAAGGTTTATCTCATCGGTAGCATTTTCCTGCGCTGCAGGTGCACCTTGCGCATCCTGCACGGCATTTGCCATCGCCTTAAAATCTTCCATTTTCGGTAAATCTTCAAGCGAGCGTAAACCAAAATATTCCAGAAACTGTTTTGTTGTCCCATACACTTTCGGTCTTCCGGGAGCCTGCTTTTCACCGACAACCCGGATAAAATCCTTCTCTTCCAAAGATTTGATCATATTATCGACATTCGTAACATTACGAATGGATTCAATCTCAAGGCGGGTAACCGGCTGCTTATAGGCGATAATCGCCAGCGTTTCAAGCGAAGGCTTGGTAAACCGCTCAACACGTTTTTCTTTATACAGTTTTTTCAAAAAAGCGCTCAGATGAGCCGGAGTAACCATACGAAAACCGCCCGCAATCTCCATAATACGCAACCCGCGGTTATTCTGCTCATACTCGGCATTCATCTGTTCAATGAGCGTACGGATCTCAGTCGTATCAAGCGAATCAAGAACGTTCTTGAACTGTTCAAGCGTAACCGGGTTATCGCTCACCAAAAGCGCCGCTTCGATCACTGCCTTCGTTGTATCAAATGTCATGGCCTGTTTTCCTCTGCTTATACACTTCGTTTAAAAGTCCTTCTGTTGACAGTATGCCGCCCTGACGCTGGAGAGCCTTTTTAATCATTGCCTGCGCCTCAGGCTTTTTATACTCCAACTGCATTAAAACAGCGAGTGCTTCCTCTTCAATATCTGAAACAGGAATTTCTTCTTTCTGGATACTGACATCCTGCATCAAACCAAATTTACCGACTTTATTCTGTAATTTTGCGATAATTTCCCGGGCGCGCTGTTGACCGATACCCGGTAAAGATTTTAAGAAACCAGCGTCTGCCTCATCAATTGCCTTGGCAATCTGTGAAATAGGTTTATTTAATGCTTTGAGAGCAGCACGGGGACCAATACCGGAAACAGTGATGAACGTCTGAAAAAATTCCTTTTCAATATCATTCATGAATCCGATCAATATCGGCGTGCTGCGCGAAGGCTCAACCTGATGATAGTGATACGTTTTTAACGCTACCATACCATCAGCAGGAAAATTTTCTTCCAAGCGCTGCATAACCGTCGTCGGAATAAACACCTCGTAGGTAATACCTGAAACCTCCACAAGAAGGTAATTATTCCCCTTTTCAATAACCTTACCGCAAATTCGCGCGATCATATGCTCTCTCTGATGAGGTTATATGGCTATGCGCTAGGGCAAGAGCTAACGCATCAGTTACATCATAATAGCGTGGCAATTCCCGTATTCCAAGAACTCCCATTACCATCCTCTGAACCTGAGACTTTGCGGCCAGCCCTTTACCGACAATTGCTTTCTTGACACGCGTTGCTGCGTACTCGACCAACGAAATTTTTGTTTCGGCACATGCAAGACAAATAACACCGCGCGCCTGTCCTAAAAGGAACGCAGTAGTCGGATGACGGTAATGCGCATAGAGTTTTTCAAGAACCATTACTGCAGGTTTCGTATCTTGTATAAGCTTAATAACACCGCTATGTATCTTTTCCAGACGTTCAGGTACTATCTGCCGGCTCGAGGTTTCGATAATGCCTGCTTCCACCAACTGGACACCTGCACCCTGGACTTCTATCACACCATACCCCGTAATCGTCAAGGCGGGATCAATCCCCACAATACGCAGTATCCCTGATTTTGCATTTGCAAAATCCGCCCGAAGAGCCGATAGCTTTGAATCCCCCGGAGATCCCGTTTGTAGCATGTATACTTTCTTATCGCACGCTTCAGAATTATTCTTCTTCGGAATTAGCCAGTTGGTCCATTACTTCATCAGGAATATCAAAGTTAGCATACACTTGCTGGACATCATCATGCTCTTCAAGAGCATCAACAAGTCTTAAAACCTGACGCGCCTCATTTCCTTCAATCCTGATTGAGGTTGACGGGACCATGGTAATCTCTGCATCTTGGCTTTTAATACCTTTTGCTTCAAGCGCAAGTCTCACTTTCTCAAAATCCTGCAAAGCAGTGAAGATTTCATAATTCTTCTCTTCAGATTTGAAATCTTCCGCCCCGGCATCAAGAGCAATATTCATCAACTCTTCTTCCTTAGCGGCCGATTTATCAATCAAAAAGTATCCTTTTTTCGTAAAGAGATAACTAACTGCCCCGGCGCTTGCCATATTGCCGTTATTTTTTGACAGAATATTCCGAATTTCGGCCGTCGACCGGTTCTTATTATCGGTCAAAGTTTCAATCATAAGCGCCACGCCGCCGGGGCCGTATGCCTCATACGTAACCGTCTCATACACAATACCCGGCAATTCGCCCGTACCGCGCATAATCGCGTTTTTAATATTTTCCTTGGGCATGTTTGCTTCGCTGGCTTTGGCAATAACTGCGCGTAAACGGGAATTCGTATCAGGATTTCCACCGCCGTCTCGGGCTACGATAACAAGCTCTTTTATAAGCCTGGTATACGTTGCTCCCTTCTTTGCATCAGCCAGATTCTTCTTCCCTTTATTTGTCTTCCATTTAGAGTGACCGGACATTTCGATTACCTCCCTTAATTATGTTCATTGTAAAATTAAACTTCGTATTGTGTATGGCGTACAGCGTATTGCGCAATACCAATACGCGCGACGCTATACGAATTTACGAGATAAGCAGCATAAGCCGAGTCTTGTGTCGGTTGCGATTTTATACGCTACCCAAAGCGACCATTTCTCTAGGCTCCGCGTTGCCGCGAAGCTCAAGCAGCCTACCCGAGAATACAAGCGGGAAGGGCATCCCTCTTCTCCTATTCGGCCTTATTCCGCGCAGAGATTGCTCGTTTCACCCTCATGTTTCCATGAGACTCGTCTCTGTGGCTCTTCCGCCACAATACGTGACGGATCCGACACGTTTTATGTCGGAAATCCTCCCCAGAATCGCTTCCGGAGGGCGGGTGTTACCCGCTGCGCTTACCCTATGGAACTCGGACTTTCCTCTGTGCTTATTTTCAAAAGCACAGCAGCCGCATACTGCCTATCTCTTGTATAAGTCTATAGACGATAGTCTATGGTCTATGGGAAACCAAGACTAACTCCCTTCAAAGAACGGAATTACTTTTTCTTTAGAAAATCTTCTACTGCTTTCGTTGCTAATTTATCAGCCCCTTTATTTTCTTCCCGGGGTATGTGCCGAACAGTAACTTCTCTAAAAGCGCCCATCAAATGTGTTGCCTGACGATATAAACCCGCGATCGTTGGATTTTTAACTTTATATTCTTTGCTTATCTGTTTGCACAAAAGCTCACTGTCCGATTTTACTTTAACAGAATCAGCCTTCATGATAAGCGCTTCTTCAAGTGCTTGAATTAACGCAGTATACTCGGCAAAATTGTTCGTATTTTCCCCGATATAATTTGCAATATTCTTAACAACTTCCCCGTTCAAGCAAATGATAATCCCTACGCCCGAATGCCCCGGATTCCCTTTTGATGCGCCGTCAATGTGTATATCGAGTTCTTTCATGCCGCGCATCCTTTACTTTAGGAAAAATCCTCTTCAATGTATAAAATTCGGGCACACATTTCACACGTAACAAAATGGTCATACATCTTAATAAGGTTAACCGTCTGCGGCGTTGCCGACATATGGCACCCCTGGCATGAATAGTCCTTGACGTTTGCCAATGCAAGTCCGCCCTTATTCAAAAGTATCTTCTCATACTGTGCTAAAAGCTTCGGCTCAATTTTCGGAAAAAGCTGCTGGCGCTGCGCATGTAACTGAGCAAGCCGGTCGTCAATAATCTTTATTTTATCCTGCACCTTTTTTTTCTCTTCATTACAAACTTTTTCTTCACCGAGAAGTTTTTGTTTCTCACGATCAACTTCCGTTTTCACCGTATCGATAGCTTCCATAGACTGAAGAATCTTATCTTCAATAACAGAAGCATCGGCTTTTGAATCGGAAATCTGCTGCAACATGGTTTGATATTCCTTGTTGGTCTTCAATGCATAAAGCTGCGTCTGAAGTTTCTTGCGATTTTCTTCATTCGCCCCCAGTTCAATCTCGCGGTCTTTCTTTTCCTTCTGCACATCAAGAAATTTCTTTTCAACAGCAGCAAGAGACTGTTTCTTGGATTCAAACTGCTGCGCTAACGCTTGTATCTCGGCAGGAAAGGCATCTTTTTGATTCTTAAGCGCGTAGATCTCCCCGTCGATCTTTTGCAATTCAACCAATTCCCGAAGCTGTTCTTTTAAATTCATAGTCATATGAATACGTGGGCATAAGAGGACTTGAACCTCTGACCTCGTGCATGTGAGGCACGCGCTCTAACCAACTGAGCTATATGCCCGTCTTCCAAGTTAAAAACGTTACGGGTTTCAACGTCACAAAGTCATAACGTCACTAGTAAATTCCTTTAATACATTCTTGTGACTTGCGGCCTTATAACTTTAAAACCCTGGCATCTTACAAACTACTGGGCCCACAGGGACTCGAACCCCGGACCAAGTGATTATGAGTCACCTGCTCTGACCGACTGAGCTATGGGCCCGAATGAATATCAGGATGCCCAATGGTTGCATACGCACACCAAGGGCCCAAACTTAAATAACTGATGTATTATCAAACAGTTGCGTTGCCTTAAAAACCAACCTTGTATTTGCAGTTATCGTGCGGCATCCCAAAAGCCTATGCAGCAATTAGCAGCATTCATACCTGCAAAAACACGTGCGATAAATCGATAAAATGAACTTTTAATATACCAGATATCACCAAAGAAGTAAAGAAAGATTTCTTAATATCTCTGCTCGATTTACCGTCTTTAGGGAGGCATACAAACGGGCTTCAACGGCTCCTTCATTACCGTACACGACAACGCATATACCATCCCTTGGTAAAACTACGATCTTTTCGCAAAACATACACAACCTGTCAGAAAATAGCTTAAATTTTCATCGAGCCTTACGGACACTCGTAAAACAAAAACACCACTCTTCTGCTGAATTGATTTTACCCGGGTTCAATCCTCAACTCAATAAGCCCAATCCCTAAACTCCGATAATCATCACCCAAACCTAACGCCTTTGGTGAAACGCTCGATGGAACAGTAATTTTTATGATCCGGGAACCTTTGGGATTATTAAATTCCAGCACTTTTTCTTCAGGCACTGCCCCTACGGTAAACCTCACCGCGCTCTCCCCTACGGTAGCGACAAACTCTTTCCCGACATTCGGGCCATAGGCGTTGGCGAAAAGACGAATAGTGAATTTTCCCGGCAAAGGTTTGACAAATTCAAGCATCACAACATCACCTAAAGACCATGTCCCCCATTCCTCCGCAAAAGACAAACCGTGTGACCTGGCAATAACGCCTGGCCATGATGTCTTTCTAAAATTAACGGTATTTTCATCTACGAGATGTACAAGTGTAAAATTGTTTACGGAAAGCTGAAACGGAGTCTTTTCCAATACGGGATGATCCCCAATAAGTAAAACCCAGTCCTTACCGGGATACCGTGACACATCAAAACCTGCCCCCTGAGGGATCATCTCAATCGAAGCATTCGCATTATCAATAGCAAACAAGGCTCTACCTAATCCAGTAATATCGGAACCGGCAATAACAAGGGTTGAACGGTCTTCAGCCGGCAAGTAGTGTTTAGCAAAAATTCCCGCCTTATCATAAACATCAGGCACAAGACGGTACCTAAGGATATGATTAACATAATACGTTGAACACATGACCGCCAGTGGCAAAAATAAATAGATAAAAATCTTAGCCCCGGCCCGGGCCGCATAAACCCACACAATAAGTGCGAGAAAAGATATGCCGCTCAAAATATAAAAATATTGCGTCGCGTGCATAAAACCGGTTAACTCCGGGTTTTCAATATAGTCAATGCAATACGGCGCCAACCGTGTATAAACCGCACAGAACATCACTATCCCGATTGGAAAAGCAATAATCCCCCTCCAAACACGCTCACGAATCATTGGCTTCAGGGAGAGTTGAGAAGCGACAACCATGAACAGTAACGGAAAAGCAAAATTATAATAGCGCATATAAAGACGCGCGGACATATCGG
>Ga0116170_10000511_pt1 | contig 41209 bp, 46 predicted proteins | sample AD_JPNHW1_MetaG_FD_89797 | JGI IMG/M metagenome (GOLD analysis project Ga0116170, IMG submission 89797) | Active sludge microbial communities of municipal wastewater-treating anaerobic digesters from Japan - AD_JPNHW1_MetaG | ecosystem: Engineered > Bioreactor > Anaerobic > Digestate | place... | reverse complement strand
TGCCGACCCGCATGAGATAGTCAATGTCTGTGGAGAGACAGGAATCAGATACATGCTCCGGTCGTCCAGGAATCTGCCCCTGAATGTCTTTGTCATGCTGCCCACCTGCGTTCCCGCCACCAATCTGGAGACAGCGGGAGCAAACCTGGGAGCGGATGCGCTGGCCGGGATGATACAGGATGATGGAGTTCTCGGTCTGGCCGAGGTCATGAACTATCCAGGCGTGATCTTCCGAGATCCGGTGGTCTTAAAGAAGCTCTCTCTGGCAGGAGGGAGGCCGGTGGACGGGCACTGTCCGGGCCTCTCGGGCCGGGACCTGTCAGCCTATGTCTCCGCGGGCATCCAGTCCGATCACGAATCCACATCAATTGATGAGGCGCGGGAGAAGGTTCGCTCCGGGATGTATATCATGCTGCGTGAGGGCAGCGCCGCCAAGAATCTGCTCGATCTACTGCCGCTGGTCAGCTCCCATAACTCCAGCCGGTTCCTCTTCGTCTCTGACGACCGGCATCCTGCGGACATCCTGAGTGAGGGGCATATCGACTTCATGGTGAGGACGGCTATCGAGCAGGGCCTTGATCCCATCGTTGCCCTGCAAATCGCCAGCTTCAATGCCGCCCAGTGCTTCGGGCTGCGGGATTTGGGGGCGATTGCTCCCGGCTACAGGGCGGACATTGCCGTTCTGGATGATCTTGAGCATCCCGATGTGGTCAGGGTGATCAAAGACGGGCGGGTGGTGGCTGAGGAGGGCGAGCTGATCGCCCGGCTCCCAGAACAGGTGAGGCCTGAGCACGAATCGATGAGAATCGGCCCACTCGGCCCGAAGTCATTCGAGATCCGGGCGGCGGAGGGGCCGGCCAGGGTTATCGGCGTTGTTCCTCATCAGATCATCACCCGGTCGGTCCGGCTCCTGCCCAAAACAGTGGCCGGAAAGGTCGTCTCCGATCCGGAACGGGATATCCTGAAGATGGCAGTGATTGAGAGGCATAAAGCTACGGGCAATGTGGGGCTGGGCCTCGTGCAGGGGACGGGCTTCGCTCGTGGCGCCATCGCTACCTCGGTGGCTCATGACTCGCACAACATCGCCGCCGTCGGGGTATCGGATGAGGAGATGCTTGATGCGGTTCTGGCGGTAAAAAGGATGGGCGGCGGGCTGGTGGCAGTGGCCGGGGGCAGGACGCTGGCGAGCCTGCCTCTGCCTGTGGCCGGGCTGCTCTCGGAGGGATACATGCGGGATGTGGCAGAAGAGATAGCAGAGTGTATCGATGCCGCTCACGAGCTGGGAAGCAAGCTGGAGGATCCCTTCATGACACTTTCGTTCCTCTGTCTGCCGGTGATCCCGGAGCTGAAGCTGACGGACAGAGGGCTGGTGGACGTGGGGGAGTTCCGGCTTGTGGGGATGTTTGGGGAAGCATAAGAATTGTCGGCTAACTGGCCGATGTGAGTGGTAGTCTTCTGAATGGCTCATATCCCGAGGCAAGTTAATGCGGAAATGGCTGGAACATAGATGCTCGTACAGAGGTTACAGCATACTGGACGCGTTCAAGCGCGTTCCAGGCTAGAATTTAATCTGCAGGAACTGCCATATGGGCGTGGGCTGTACATAGTGCTGATCAAAGGGTCTAGAATATGGTCTGAACTGCGGCTGCATCGGCAAGAATCACAAATCAATAATGATTGCTCAAGCAATATGAGATTATTGATGCAGCTAAAACAATATAATATTGCATGAATAACCTTAAATATCAACAGCGTTTAAGTAGCACTGTGCAAGCAAAGTCTTGCATGAAAAAGCAATAAAAAGTTGCTACAAAGATGATAAGCCGCAGAAAATGTATAATGAAGGCATAGTAATATAGTCGGGAGGTTTTCAATGGACCAGCAGGAGCTTGTGTATATGCTCAAAAATTTAGAATCAGATCTGGTTGAAAGAAAGGCATCTTTGTCAGATCCTGACAAAATTCGCCAGGCAATCTGCGCGTATGCCAATGATTTGCCAAATCACCGCAAACCTGGATTCATCTTCATTGGAGCTAATGATGACGGCTCTTGCTCAAGGCTGGATATTACGGATAAACTATTATTAGACATATCTTATATGAAAGATGACGGAAAGATTCAGCCATTTCCATCAATTTCTGTTGATAAGAAGGTTATAAACAACTGTGAGATGGCTGTGGTTAAAGTTGAACCATCAAATTCACCACCTGTAAGGCTAAATGGGGTAACATGGATTAGAGTAGGTCCCCGCAGGGCAAGAGCAACTGTTGAAGAAGAAAAACGCCTTGCAGAGCGCAGACGTTCTAGGGATCTTCCATTTGATCTCCAAGAAGTTCCTTCTGCCACCATCGATGACTTGGATCTTGAATCATTTGAACATGAATACCTTCCTTATGCAATCGCTCCATCAGTACTGGCACAAAATAGTCGTTCAATTGAGGATAAACTCAAAGCATTGCGATTTCTAACCCCTGATGGCAAACCTACTGTTTTGGGAATTCTCGTTATTGGCAAAGATACGCTTCGTTTCATCCCCGGGGCCTATGTGCAATTCTTGAGGTTAGAGGGAAATAATCTAACAGATCCCATTAGAGATCGAAAAGAGATTGCTGGTCCACTTCCCGACATTCTTAGGAGAATTGATGAGATCCTGGAAGCTAATAATTCAGTATCAACTTCAATCATCTCAGAACCGGTGGAAATCAGAAGATCAGAGTACCCCCTTCCAGCTCTTCAGCAATTAATCCGCAACGCTATACTTCATAGAACTTATGAAGGAACTTATGCACCAGTTCGCATTTATTGGTTCTCAGATCGCATTGAAATACATAATCCTGGTGGACCTTTCGGCCAGGTTACCAAAGAAAACTTCGGCCAGCCAGGTGTGACAGATTATCGAAATCCTCATCTTGCAGAAGCCATGCACGTCTTGGGCTATGTTCAACGATTCGGCATGGGCATTCAGATTGCCAGAAAGCAGCTTTCAGATAACGGAAATCCTCCCCTTGAATATATTTTAGAGGAAAATCATATTCTTGCAACAGTAAGGAGACAAACATGAGCGCACCTATAATAGCATTTTTCAATAACAAAGGTGGCGTGGGAAAGACCTCTTTAGTTTATCATCTGTCATGGATGTATGCTGATTTGGGGCTCAATGTATTGGCTTCAGATCTCGATCCACAGGCCAATCTAACCGCGTCATTTCTGGACGATGAACGTCTTGAGGAATTTTGGCCGGATGGCGAACATAGCAAAACAATCTATGGAAGCATAGAGCCTATGCTTCGTGGAGTTGGCGATATTTTAGAGAACCCATATGTTGAAGAAATAGATGAAAGAATCCATCTGATTCTCGGAGATCTGGCATTATCGCGTTTTGAAGACGAACTTTCGCAGCAATGGCCATTATGTCTCGACCAAAAGGAGCGAGCATTTCGAGTAGAATCTGCCTTCTGGCGCGTCATGAAACGAATTGTGGATAAATCCAACATTAATGTCGCTCTAATAGACCTTGGTCCAAATTTGGGTGCAATTAATCGTTCGATACTTTTAGCTGCAGATTATTTAGTAGTCCCATTGATACCCGATCTTTTCTCGCTTCAAGGGCTAAAGAATTTAGGCCCTTCAATAAGGGAATGGCGTAATGGATGGCAGGAACGTTTGAAAAAAAATCCTGCGAAAGATCTAGAATTACCAAAAGGGCAAATGTCTCCAATAGGCTATGTAATAATGCAGCACCCAGAAAAAATGGGTCGCCCAGTAAAAGCATACAAACGCTGGGCAGAGAGAATCCCTTCCGTCTATTCAGAGGAGGTCTTGGGGGAGCAAACTGTGTCGATCAAAAGAGAAGCAAATGGAAATCGATTGGGATTGATAAAGCACTACAGAAGCCTGATGCCCATGGGACAAGAGGCTCATAAGCCAATCTTTCATCTATTGCCTGCCGATGGTGCCATCGGATCACATCAAAAGGGTGTCAATGAAGCGAGAGCAAATTTTCTCCAAGTTGCACTTGAGATTGCGAATCGTTGCGATATGGATTTGCCGGAGCAATTTTAATGCAGTTCCTGAGAACCAGGTCAGAGAGCATGTCGACCGCAGGTGCTCACGCGAGCCCCCAGCCCCCCAGGCGTGCGGGCGTCCCGGAAATCTTGCTCGACCGGGATGTAGCGAGCGCTCAAGGCCCGCCCGCCAAAGCCTCGTGATCTTGCCATCTTCGTCATCTTCAAGTATTGAGCGTTCACTACAAAATAACATGCCAGGTGATTATGAGAAGGCAGCCATCGTGAAGGCAAAAAAGAGAAGATGGATTGCAGCGAGGCGGCATACGTTGATTCTCGATATGAGTATTTTCTGAAGCATAAATCTGAGGGTATCACATTAGAAGAATTACGGCGCAGGCGTTCTAGCCAATGATAAGACCAACGCAATTGCTGTTATATCCTTATCAGAACCAGGATAAATTCACTGCTTTTCGCAATCCTTATAGCTCTGTAACGAGAAGAACCTATCATGGTTGGTGCGAAAGAGAGAGTTGCTATTCAGAATCTACCATTGAAGAAATAGAATTGGAGGACCCTGAGATAGATGAACTGGATAGAATAGCTGAAGAGACTCGCAAGTGCGGCATATCCTGGGAAGACCTTAAAGCAGAATTGGGTCTATGAGCTTTCATGTTCGCCTGAATTATCCAGAAATTCCCATTTGGATGTCCTTCGCCCAATGATCCATAAGCGACGAACAAGAATAATTGCTTTAAAGCCATGAGAGCCGACGCCCGACATCTTGAGGAGAATCGCATGGGACTCCGGGCAAATTGGATATAGATCGATGGTGTTCATAACGGTTGTGACAGGCTATTTAAGCGGCCAAAATTATATAATCTTGAAATCCAAACAATAAATAGGTAGAATTTCCATGTTAGAAGAAGATAAAGAAGCATTACCACAAACGTCGGAACAAAACGATAATGATATCGAACGGAAGGGTGACAAGAAGTTTTGCACAAGCTGTGGGGTTGAATATCAAATTAATGATAAATTTTGCGCAGTTTGTGGCCATGAAATTTCAAGTGCGTTCCAAAAGGATATGCTGATACTTGACTACGAACAGACTACAGAATACTTTAGATTACTTACGGATATTCGATTTAGACTCCTGGCATTTGTGCCAGCGGTATCTGGATTATCTCTTGCAGTTTATACAGGCTCAAAAGATTTATCACATACAATAACTTTTCCAATAGGAATTCTGGGCTTTGTCGCAATACTAGGAATAATGATTTACGATATGAGAAACACACAATTATATGAGGCTTCGTTAGGAAGAGCAATATATTTGGAGAATAATTATTTAAAGTTGCCTAATGGTGGACTGTTTAAAAATCGCCCAGAAAGAAAACTATGGCTATTTGGGAAAATCAATATTTGGCATGATTTAGGGCTCGCTCTTATTTATGGGGCATCTTTAGGTGGATGGTTTTTTGTAATTATTGACTCATTAATTGGAAGACATTTTTATATTATTTCAATTTTATCATCAATATTTGTAGGATATAAATTAGCATATGAATATATTCATCCTAATAAGAAGCTGGTATGCTCAGATAAAAAAGAGGCTTCTGCAATTGAAATCCAAAAGAAATGACAATCAGCCAACTTCCGATGCATAGGCATCTCCTGCCATCAAACCAGATTCCGTGTAAGATTTGGCGAATACAGGCTTGTTTATGAGATCGATGAGGCAAGCCAACTGATTTTTGTCCTGAAGCTAGATGCCAGGGGCGATATCTATTAAATACCCAATTTGGCAAGACGCGCTCGATTTGCCTCAATTATCCCCTTGAGTCCTAAAGCGGTCATAGATCTTGATGGCACCTCAGAGGCACCCACAATGCTTCAGGCAAGCGAATCCTTCGACCACGACCAACAACTTTCAATCTCGCACGCCCGCATGCGACACCCGCGCGCGTCCCTCCCGCCCCCACCCGCGATGCGCGCGCCCCTGCATGCGTGCAGGATCTTTTTTCCTCAGGCCCGTCCACCCCAAAGAAACGCATGTTGCGCAGGAGGATGAAAGCGCCTGGGGCCTGTCTGGTCCTGATCTGAGGGCTTCTGAAGGCCATGTCTCAGCCTCGACCATGCCCAAGCCATTGCTACTAAAAGCAAAATGTTTATTAACTAGTATGGTCCTATCCAGTTTTATGACGACAGATCACCGTTGACCTCCTTTATCATCGTCTGCCTGTTGTCAGGTTCCGGCCCCTGCCAGGCCGGACTCCTCTTCTAAAATTACATGAAAATCGTGAAGACAGGAGCTACCATGCCATGATCCGACTGATGATCACAGATATCAGAAAAAGCTGCTGCGACAGAGGATTTGATCTCGTTACCGCCATCATCCTCAGCAAAGATGCCCAAAACTCCAGAGTGCCTTTGCTGCTGGACGAAAAAAACATACTGGTGCTGGAGAGCGCCACCGCGCAGGAGGAGATTCCTGCAATCGGCGTTCACTCTGGGGACCAATACATCCGCATAAGGGCAAAGCCGGACCACATGCTGACGGTAGGAGATGAAATACAATTCGGCAAAGATCAGGAGAAAACGCCCCTCATAGAACTGCATCAGCCGCATGATTATCGAGGAATGAAAGAGAAATCGAGAGCTTGAACGACAGGCGTTCGCCATGATCCTCAGCTGCGTTTTTCTGGGAGGCGGGCAATCTCTGGATTCATGAAATAATTAACATAGATTATTAACAAATGACAAAAAAGTATTATATACTCAGAGAAACACTCCCGATCTGGAGTGATAGCTCGCATGAATCTCAAAATAGTCCTGTTGATTATGATGCTGCTCGCCCTGTCCTGGCCGTCCGCTGGAACGGATAGCCTTTATCTGGGCAACGGAAGCAGACACCAGATCATCAATCTCGATGCCGGCGCAAAGATGCCCGGCCAGAATGCCCAATTCGCAAGATACGGTTTTGTGGCTCCAAGCATGCCCCAGCCAATGGCCATGAGCTCCAATGTGATGATAACACAAGCAAAAGAGCTGCTGGATGAGGCTTGTGAGGCGAGAAACGAGAGCATTTCTGCCAGAGATGAAGCAAATGCCACCAATGATGAGGCAAAAGCGCTTTTAATGGAGATCAAGGAAAATGAGGCAAATATAAAGTCCCTCTTAACGGATACAGAAGCTTCAGCCGCCAAAGCTGCCCAGGCGGAGGTCCTTTTCAATAAAACCGATGAGGCTTACAGAAAGACGCTTTCCATTTCTGCGAAGGCGGAAGGGAATATGAGCCAGATGAAATCCTTATTAGAGCAGGCAAAAGGCTACGCAGAATCATCTGAGGACTACGCAAAATTATCTGAAGAGAGCGCCAACCGGGCGAGTGAGTGCCTGAATCGCACAAGTCTATTGCGCAATGAGACGACAGCCATCTTCAGCCAATCCTCAGCACTTTGCAGCAACATGACCCTTCAGGAAAAAGGAGGGCCTGCCTAATTCGAATAGATTTAGATCAAATCAGGACATGATTTAATGAGAGGATTTCTTGAAGCAATATAATATCATATTAATTTTTTAAAGTTTGGACATTATGTAGCAACTCTTAAGTAGTTAGTAATACTAACAAGTGCAATGATGGTAAAACATGATGTATAAAATGATATCAATAATGCTGCTAATGCTATTATGCCCGGCAGCAGTCAGCGCCCATGAGACATTCGCCTGGCCGATCTCCAGCTGGGCAGAGGTAGGAGACGTGGCCATCGTGCCTATCGGCAGCGGCCATAACACTACCTCTACTGAGATCCCTGCTGGTGTGATGTACCTGAAGGTCACCAGCCCATCTGGACAAGTGATCAACCACACGTTCGATGAAAAGACGGATACAAGCGGCTACTGGAAGCTCTACAGCTTCGATGTGGATGAACCGGGACTCTATATCCTGGATCTCTTCCATACCGAAGGCGCTTGGACGAACATCGTCACCAATCCCCCGGCAAAATCCATCTGGCAGTCGGGATATGCCCCTGAAATTGATTTTGAAGCTTTGAACAAGACCGGCTGGGCAGATGATTGGTATGTGCAGAGGTCCTACGAAAAGCTCTGCTATGCCAAGGCATTTGTAGCCGGACCGAACAGCGATTTCTCCCAGGCCAACAAGCCCATCGGCGAGAAGCTGGAAATAGTGCCCCTGAACAATATCACAACCGTCGGCAAAGGAGACTTTGAGTTCCAGGTCCTCTTCGACGACAAACCCATGGATAACCTGACGGTAATTGCAGAGAGGGTGGGCGACGACACTAAGCTCACGGCAGCAACTGACAAAGATGGTAAGGTCAAGTTCGACCTGACAAATCCGTCTGCCGAGTTCAACCAGTGGGTGATCACCACCGACACCGGCACAGATCTTCGCACCAATGAGCTGATGGACATGCCCAGAGGAAAGAACTCCAATGAGAAGACCTACGTGGGACCCAAGTACATATCCACTCTAATCCTGACGACGCAGTACCTAAAGGGCGAGTGATACTCCACCCCACGATTCCTTTTTTTATTTCAGGTCTTTTCGCATATCATTTCCGCAAATCATTTCATCAGGTCATTTTAAAAGACCTGCGATCTCCTTTGCGGCCATTTCTACGGCAAATGGAGTCGCTCCCGAGTAGATCTTCTCTTCCCGCAGCCTCTCGAAAAGGTCAGCCAGGAGCGGCATCTCCAGCCCCAGTCGCTTCAATAGATCCCTGCGACATAATATCTGATGGACATCGCCGTCCGCCACAACCTTCCTGTTGAGAAGAAGAACCCGGTCAGCCATAGACGGAACAAGATTTGCATCATGGGTGGCGGTGATAATAGTAGTCCCCTTCTCCTGAAGCCTTCTGATCAAGGTGGCTATCTCCCTCTTGGATCTGGGATCCAGATTTGAGGTCGGCTCATCTAAAACCAGAACTGGCGTCCCCATGGACAGAACGGTGGCTATAGCTGCCCTCTTCCTCTGCCCGAAGCTCATGTGATGAGGACTCTTTGCCGCCAGATCGACGAGGCCGGTGGAACGCAGTGCCCAGGACACCGCCTCCTGCACCGCCACTTCGGACAAACCCAGGTTCCGCGGTCCGAATGAGACATCCTCCTCAAGTGTGGGCATGAACAGCTGATCATCCGGGTCCTGAAAGACCATGCCCACCTGGCTTCTTGCCCAGTTGAGGTTTTCTTCCGTGATCTCTCTTCCCATGATGCGCACTGTTCCCTGGCCGCGCAGAAGTCCATTGAGATGGAGCAGAAGTGTGGACTTGCCGGATCCATTGGGTCCCAGAAGGGCTACGGATTCCCCGCGTTCGACTGAGAAGCTCGCGCCCTCCAGGGCAGGGGTTCCATCTGGATAGCTAAAGACCAGGCTTATAGCTTCAATTGCTTTCATTTGGATCTCTCATTTTACTCAATCCGGTTCTTGTTATGTTTTTATCACGGTTTTATTACGATTTTTATTATGATATATATTATTAATTAGATTGCCATGATGGCAAATGCCGCGGCTACCACGAGCATGCTCTTGAAAAGATCTCTGGCGGCAAGCCCTCTTATCCCGGGACCCAGAATCTCTCCACGATAGCCTCGGGAGAGCATAGCATGATAGACCGCCTCAGATCTCTCGTAGCTTCGGATGAGCAGCATTGCAAAAGCCATGGCCAACGTGCGAGCGGTCTTGAGATCGGATCTCTTGATAAAACCTTTGCATTGCATAGAACGGCTCATGATGGAAAACTCCTCATTGAGCAGAAAGATATACCTGTAGGAGAAGAGGAATATCTGGGTGAGAGACGCCGGCATTCCCATCTCCTGAAGAGCCTTGATGGTTACAGTGAACGGAGCGGTTCCAACGATCAGAAGGGCGAGCAGAGCAGCCGCCACCCCCCGAATCAGGTACAGCAGACTGATGGATATGCCCTGGCGGCTGACCGAGAGGAATTGAAAGGAATATAGGCAATCCCCCTCGGTCGTAAATGGCAGAAAGAACGCCAGAGGCAGAAGAAAAATGACCGGCCACTTCATGAATCCGGCCACATGGGCCAGAGGAATCCTGGAGATCATTATCAAAGAGATAGATATGCATAGCCCTGCCAGGGCAGGCAGGATGCCTCCGGCGAGGGCTATTGCGAATATGAGCACGAGCAGAGAGAGGATCTTTGCTCTAGGCTCCCAACTGTGGATGGCTGACTCCAGCCGGGAATGCTTCTCCGGATCGAAGTGGCTCATGCTCTCTTGCGGTCCTTCCTGGAGACATAGACCATGGCGATGCCAGCAACCCCCAGAAGGTAACCGATACCGGCGAGGGCTCTCATCGGCATAGAGAGATCGTCTGCCTGCCTCTTCTGGGCCAGATTGAGGGAAAGCTCCGCCCTGTGTCCAGCCGAAGAGCTGACAAAGGTGATGTCCTCCAGCCTCTCGCCGGGCCTGAACACAAAAGATCCCTTCTCGTCTGTCACTCCTTCGCTTACAGGTTTTCCGTCGCTGAGAGCTTCGATCTTCACACCCTGGGCAGGAGTGCCGTCATCATAAAGGGCGGTCAGCTGCAGCTCGTTTACCTTGTATCCCATCATCATCCTGTGCCCGTCCGAGATGCCGCAGGCCGCTAGCACCAGGATGATCATAAGAGCTGATCTGCCTTTCATCACAGACACCATTCCTTCTGCCTTTTCCGGCGGATCGAAAACAGTGGGCCGGCTACTAGGAGGGCCGATGACCCTGCCTGAATGGGAATATTGCTATCGATATTGATAGCTCCCTTTTCAGTGTGCCCTCCATCCGATACCACATACTGCCATTTGCCGGTGCCTTTTCCTGGAAGGGCTATGCTGATCCTGCCCCGGGCATCGGTGACATTCTCAGCGAAGAGCTTGCCATCCTGATAGAGCTTGACCGTAGCATTGCGGCAGGGCTTCCGTCATCGTACAAAACGTACAGGTCCAGGCTCATCCTCTGTCCCACAAACATCCTGTGGCCGCTGGCAGCTCCGGCACATAGCAGGATCGCTGCAATTGCCACTATTATTATCCACTTCATCTCAATTCACCTTGCAAAACTTGCATCAGTCTGCTGTTCCGCCAGCATCTCCGGCTTTACCCTCGCCAGAAATCCGGCAGCTGCACCTGCTACCACCGATTCCAGAAGTATTACGGGCAGATGGACGCCGATCACCATAATCGAGATCTCCTTGAATGCCTCACCCATAGTAAGCAGCTCTAAAGAGACCATCAGCACCGATGCCAGAACCGCCAAGCCTCCTGCCATTGACCCAAAGATGGTATCTCTCCTGGGTGAGTCCAGATGCATTCTGTATTCGAATAGCTGCCAGGCCAATAGAGCAGGAAGACCGATGTTCAGGGCATTGACTCCCAGAGAAGTCAGGCCTCCATGCTGGAAAAAGAGCGCTTGCAGGGTGATGGCTACAAATACGCCGGCAAATGCCCTCCTGCCGAGCAGTATTCCCGCCAGGCCGTTGAGTATCAGGTGAACTGATGTAGGCCCGATGGGAAAATGGACAAGGCTCGCCACGAAGAGGGCAGCAGTGATCAAAGAGATCTTGGCAATTTCCTCTGCCTTTATATTCTTTAGTGAGTAGTATAGCAGAACGGCTGTCAGGATGAAACCTGTCGCCAGCATGGGCCCGGGCAGTACTCCATCAGAGATATGAACCATTTGCCGCCTCTTACTTGTTCACCCAGAAGCTCAGAAATGCAGTGGGAGCAATCTGCTCGTAAGAAAGCTGTTCGCCCTTTTTGTAATGGCCCTGCAGATCGTCTTCTATTGCAGTCCATTCGCCGGTCTCGTCAAGAGTGGCTTCGTAGCTCAGAACCCAAAGTCCTGGCCTTGTGGCTGTAAGGCTGATAGATCCATCGCTGCTGCTGCCCTCCTGCTCGGTCTGTTGAGCATGCTGAATTACCAGCACATCCTCTGGCGACCGGACGACGACAGCGCTGTAGCTGCCAGGGACTGCCTTTCCATTCCACAATGCCTTGGCTTTGAATTGCTGACCGGACTTCAGTCCATAGGGATCCGTCTCGGGAACGACCTCCAGACCGGTTCCGCTCGACCAGCCAAAGCCCTGGCCGGACTGGACAGGCAAAAGCGCCCGGCCATACTTCTCCACCAGGCTCCGGCTTCCGGATGAGCCAAACCATGAGGGATCGAAAAATGTGCTGTCCATCTGCACGTCCATGATATAGCAGCCAGCCGCCGGGAAGGCGACATCGCCCTTAAGCCCACCTTGGAAAGGCTGCATTGACAGCTCCTCCGGCTGGCCTGAGGGAGAGACGATCCTGGCAACCGGCAGAGCGTCAAGCTCCTGATCGGCTGAGCCGCCGTGGCCGTAGGCTATCCAGAACTCTGCGTTTGCATCCGTGGATAGGTCTCTGGGAAACTCGACATAAAGAGAGTGAGCAGAGGCATCCGATATCAAGATCAAACCCATCAGCAACAACATGCTTATTCTATTCATATTTGATCACTCATTATTGCTATTTAGTATTAAAAATCTATGATTGGAGGGTTAACTATGATTGGAGGATTAATGCCTCTTATCACGGGATCGACATCAACGTTGATTTCGGCCTCGCCACCTCCATAGCCATGCCACCGGAACGGCAGCAACGGCCAGGGCGGCTGATGCCACGATTGGCCCGCTGCCATCGTTTATGCTCAATTCGACCACCTCTTCATGACCATCTCCAGAGACGACAAACCTCCAGTCGCCGGTTCCTCTTCCCGGCAGAGCCAAGCGGAAGAATCCCGTTGAGTCAGTCTGATTCTCGCTATAGAGAACGCCGTTTCTAAAGACCAGGACTGATGCCTGCGCTGCCGGCTCGCCATCATCATAAATCGCCGACAAGCCGATGGTCATGCTCTGGCCCAGGAACATCCTGTGCCCACTGGCAGTCATGCTGCCTGCAATCAAGAGCAAAATCAGAGCCAGCAAAATGATTGGCCTCAATTTCATCACCATTGGGAAAAAAGGAAGGTCACCAACGGTGACTACTTCCTGACATAGACCGAGAGAATGGTGGAGTACCTGGTGGTATTGAATGGCACAACGTCCCCGGTCTTGAATACCTTGCTGCTGGAATCGTAGGTTGCGGTCCAGTTTCCATCACCCTTGATATCATAGTAGCAGGTAAGAAGCCACATGCCGGTCTGGTTGAAGTTGATCACAAAGCTGTCCTTGTCTTTGGTGAACCCCTTCTGTACCTTGGTCGCGGTCATCTGCGGGTATGCAGAGTAGGAGGCATTGACCGCCTTATCGTTGTATTTGACGGCAAATGTGACGTTCTCCTTGTTCTTGATCTGGTTGAGGGCTTTGTCCGAAGAGATCTCTACCGGCAGGCCGGATTTAAAGGCTGCTGAGCTGTCGTTTCCGGCGTGAATGACCGCTTCAGCTGCGCTGTAGGTCAGGCGCAGGGTGGTGTTGCTGTAGGACGGTGCGCGAGGAGCGACAAAGACGTAATTGCCCGGCCAGTATGGGACAATGGAGCAGAGGCCGTAATTTCCAGTCCAGCCGTATCCTGCAATCCATTTTCCTTCAACTTTGTTCATATTGAGCATGATCTTCTGGCCGTCGGGCGTCATCAGATAGGGATCGCCCATGACAGGCAGAGCAAAGTTGGCCGGGTCATTGGCATGTCCGTAGATTACATAGGCATCCTGGCCTTCACCGACTTCGACCTGATCCTTTAATTCTACCCAGACGCCGTGGGCGCTGGCATTCATGGTTACTGCTCCTACGAGGAGCAAAAACAATACTAACTCATTTTTCGTGCTAATCACCAGAATTATAGTATTACTAGATGCTATATAAATATTTCTAAGTATTATGAATTTACACTCGTTAATTTTGATTTTTCCCACCCCCAAAAGCTTTAAATCAATCAATTATGTTTTTCATCCAATTAACTTTAATTGAGATGGAGAACGTGAATACTACCGCGAAGTTGATCCTATTGTCGCTGGTTATTCTGCCAATGCTATCCACTCTGGCCCTGGCAGAGGAAAATTCGACCGGCGCTTTGACCGTTGTCGATGACCTCGGGCGAGCCGTAAGCGTGGCCCAAATTCCCCAGAGGATTGTATCGCTCTCCCCGTCCAACACGGAGATCCTCTTCGCCCTGGGCCTGGGAGATAAAGTTGTGGGCGCGACAAAGTACTGCAATTATCCGCCTCAGGTAAAAGAGCTGGAGGAGGCAGGGAAGATTGTGATCGTGGGCGGATATGTCGATCCGGATATCGAGACGATCCTATCTCTGCATCCCGATCTGGTCCTGGCCAGCCGAACGCGCAGCACCGAGGCGGTCTCCCTGTTAGACAAGGAGGGCACTGCAACTTTTGTCACCGATCCCAAAAACCTCACAGATATAATTCGATCCATTGAAAGTATCGGCAAGATCACCGGGAGCGAAGCAGAGGCATCCAGGCTCTGCGATCAGATGCAATCTCGAATCGACGCCGTTTCCGAAAAGACCTCATCGCTTTCGAAAATGCGGGTCCTTTATATCGTCTGGCACGATCCGGTCAAGACCGCAGGCGCTGGAGCCTTCGAGGATGAGCTCATCGAGAAGGCAGGCGGTGTGAACATCTTTCACGATCTGTCCAGCTACGCTCAGGTGGATCCAGAGGCCATAGCGGTGCGCAATCCTGAGGTAATAATCGCCTGCTCAGGAATGGGAAGCGGAGCGGATGGCCCTACCCAATGGGCCAAGACCGAAAAGGGCTTGAACCAGACCGATGCTCGCAAGAACGGCAGGATCTATCAGGCGGAAGGTGACATCATTACCCGTGCCGGCCCCAGGATTGTTGACGGCCTGGAGATGGTCGCCAAGTTCATTCATCCCGAGGCGTTCTAAGCCTGAGCCATTTCCATTTATCCAGGAAAACCAATGGCCGCCTGCAAAAGGATTGATCTGTTAGAGCAGTATCGTCAAGCCGCAAGACGAAAGATGCTCTTCTTTTTGGTCCTGACGATGGTGATAGCTCTCCTTGCGGGCGCGGCAGCCATCCTCGGCGAGGCGAATCTAGGCATATCGGACGTTTCCTGCTGCATTCTGGCAAGATTCTTTCCCGGACACTATCATACCACCGCTTTTACGGATATGATCGTCTGGGATCTGCGGCTGCACAGGATCCTGATGGGAATTGTCGCCGGAGCGGGCCTGGGCGTCTCCGGGGCGGTAATGCAGGGAATTCTTAAAAATCCCCTTGCCAGCCCCTTCACGCTGGGCATCTCCTCTGCCGCCAGCTTCGGCGCTGCCCTGGCCATCATCCTGGGAGCAGGCATCGCGGCTGGATCGTGGATGGTCATCGGCAACGCTTTCGCCTTCGCCCTTCTTTCTGCCCTTGCCGTTTACCTGCTGGCCAAGTACAAAGGAATCTCTTCTGAAACCATGATCCTGGCAGGCATTGCCATCATGTACCTCTTCTCCGCCATGACATCCTTTTTGCAGTACGCCGGACACTCAGATCAGGTGCACGAGGTGGTCTTCTGGATGATGGGCTCGCTGGGCCGCTCATCCTGGGATAGGGTAGCGATGCTCCTGGCCATTTTCGTCATCTGTATTCCCTACCTAATTTCGAAATCATGGGATCTCAATTCGCTTGCCGCGGGAGACGAGACTGCCCAGAGCCTGGGAGTGAATGTGGAGAAGACGCGGGTGATTTTCATGATGCTCTCCTCGCTCATCACCGCCAGCATCATCTGCTTTACCGGAACCATCGGCTTCATAGACCTGGTAGCGCCTCACATCGCCAGGATGGTCATAGGCGGCGACCATCGCTTTCTCCTGCCGGGATCGGCCCTAGCGGGCGCTTTGCTGCTTTTAGGCGCGGATACCCTGTCAAGAATCATCCTCGCCCCTGCGATTCTGCCTGTGGGGATTATGACCTCTTTTCTGGGAGTTCCATTCTTCGTGTACCTGTTTTTGCAGAGGCGAAGGACATTTTGGTGAGAATCATTAGAATTAAGTATTACCAAAACGCTTATGTTTAAGAAGAATTAACTATATCTTGCGTCAGGTCGATCCGATACACTCCATCTGGGGCGTTAGGCTTGCTCATTTGTGTGCGTACGGTCATCTACCATTGGTCAATAAAAGCCAGCCTGATCTAAAAGCTCATCGCGGGATCGGCCTGACTCTAACTCCTGGTGCAGATCCATTCTTTCATCCCGTCATTTTGGAGAGAGGCATTGTATTGGCGCGGACATAATTCACCAGCTCTATTAGCAATAATATCGAAAGATTTATTACGTAATAAGATCCAAATACTTTAAATTAGCAATACGAGGTTCGAGCAATGCCGGAAATTGATAGATCACCAATGAGCAGGGTAGTAGTATCGGACGCCGCAGCACCATTCATCGCTCGCGGAGGCAGACTGTTCTCAAAACAGGTGTTGGAATCCGATCCGGGAATTGAGGATGGAGAAGAAGTCCTCGTGGTGGATAGAAAGAACAAACCGCTTGGCATAGTCCAAATATACCACTGAAAAGATCCGGATCGAAAAAAAAGGATAGGATGAGCCGGCAAATCAATATCACTGCGATCGCTCGCATGGGTTTGCCAGCGCCTCATCAACTTATAAATATTTTCTGATGTATTTCAGGCTATTAATGGCAGCGCCCCTGCCTGCGCTTATTCCCATTCTGTGGCCATGTGTGCGATCGTCATATCCCATTCAAGGATAAAGATAAATCAAATTGCGGCCTGGAAGATGCGGACGGCGTACAGGCCGGGAGGCATCTCTTATGGCTGAGCTGGGTCGGCTAAGGAAGAATGATACTACGGAGATTGTGGTACAAAAGACCGAGTTTAGAGGCTCGGTAGGAATCGATATCCGCGAATATGTGACCAGCGATAGATACACAGGCTGGTCAAAGAATGGGATCCGAATTCCTGTCGAGATGTGGCAGAATTTCAGAGAAATCCTGGAAAGAGTGGATGCTGCAAAGAAGGAATAGCGCGAAAGGATGATTTGAGATTTGAATGGTTATGGCGGCCTCAATTCCCATGCAGGGCCTATCGCGAACCGTCCCGGAGCGGCCATCACAGCCTGCAAAATGAAGGATGCAGGCGGTTGCCGCAACTGAAAAATCCCAAGGGTTGCTTGCCCGGACGGTGGCTCACGACCGACCTTTAGAGAGGCATGCCTGCCAGGAAGTATTTATATAGTGATCACCATCTATTCCCGGTCATTACAATCCTTAAGGAGATTTCAATTTGGCAAAATCCGATATCAAATCTGAGGCGAGTTCAGAAACAAAGGCACAGGCCGAAAAGCCTGCGATGCCTAAGCCGGAGGTTAACATCGGCATGGTGGGCCATGTCGATCACGGCAAAACCACCCTTGTAAAGTCGCTCTCTGGCGTCTGGACCGATCAGCACAGCGAGGAAGTAAAAAGGGGCATCTCCATCCGTCTGGGATACGCTGATGCGACCTTCCGAAAGTGCCCAAGATGTCCGGAGCCGGATGCCTACACGGTAGATGAGAAGTGCTCCCATTGCGGCAGTGAGACGCAGATATTGCGCACCGTTTCCTTCGTAGACTCCCCGGGCCACGAGACTCTCATGGCCACCATGCTCTGTGGAGCGGCTATTATGGACGGAGCGGTGCTTGTCATATCCGCCAATGAGCCCTGTCCCCAGCCCCAGACCAAAGAGCATCTCATGGCCCTCAACATCACAGGCATAGACAAAATCGTGATAGTGCAGAACAAGATCGATCTCATGTCCCGCGAGCAGGTGATGGAGCACTATCGCCAGATCAGGGATTTCGTGAAGGGGACTGTGGCGGAGAATGCGCCCATTGTGCCCATTTCCGCTCAGCAGAATCTCAATGTCGATATGGTCATAGAGGCCATTGAGAAGACCATACCCACACCCGTTCGGGATACCAAGAAGCCGGCTCTTCTGAAGATCGCCCGTTCCTTCGACATCAATCGACCGGGCACAACCCCCGATTCCCTCAAAGGCGGGGTCATCGGCGGCACTCTCAGCCAGGGCATACTGCGGGCCGGCGATAAGATCGAGATCTGTCCGGGCCGCCTGGTGGAATACGAGGGCAGAAAACAATGGGTTCCAATCCAGACCAAGGTGGTAACCCTGCTGGCAGGCAAACAGGTTCAGGAGGAGATCACTCCCGGCGGATTGATGGGCGTGGGCACACTGCTCGACCCGGTCATGACCAAGAGCGATGCGCTCGTTGGACAGGTAGCCGGAGAGCCTGGCAAACTACCGCCGGCAAGGAATGCGTTTACCATGAATATGCGGCTATTGGAGCGCGTGGTGGGAGTCACTGACGAGTCCAGCGTCGAGCCCATCCACTCCAGCGAACCCCTGATGCTCAACGTCGGCACAGCCACAACCGTAGGCGTCGTGACCAGCGCCCGTGAGGGCGGCATCGTCCAGGTGCAGCTCAAGAGGCCGGTCTGCGCTGAGAAAGGCGAACGGGTGGCGGTCAGCAGACGAATCGGGGCCAGATGGCGTCTCATCGGCGTCGGCACCATAACCGAGTAGCATGAAGACGTACATCGACACCAGTACCACTAAGGTCATTCTCGATACCAACGCATTGATGGTGCCCGAGCAGTTTGGAGTGGATATATTCGGCGAGCTTCTCCGCCTGGGATATGCAAAGTGGCTGGTACCGGCCTGTGTGCTGGGAGAGCTCCGCTCTCTGGCCATGCGGGCCGACAAAGGAAAGGATAAGATCGCCGCCCGCGTGGCGCTGGGAATGGCCGTGGGCTGCGAAGCCGTTGGAGTGGACAATCATAACGCCGATCAGGCAATCATTGATCTTGCCTTGGAGACGGGAGCAGCAGTCTTTACCAATGACAAAGCTCTGAAGAAAAGGTTATTTAGTAAAGGCATCACCGTAATATACCTGCGCCAGGGGCAATATCTAGAGGCGTCGAAGAAGGAGTACTAGATGTATAAGATGATGAAGCTGAAGGGTGTGGCCAGGATAGAACCGGACCATCTGGGCGATCCCCTCGAAGCGGCAGTAAATAAATCACTGCGCGATAAATATGAGGCGGTAGTCGACAAGTCACTGGGAACCATCGTGGCCGTGCTCGGAGCGGATGATATTGGAGAAGGACGCATCCTGGCAGGGGATGGGTCCATTTACTACGAAGTCAATTTTGATGCCCTCGTCTTCAAGCCCGAGATGCAGGAGATCGTAGAAGGCGAGGTTGTGGAGATAGTCAAATTCGGAGCTTTTCTATCATTGGGACCATTCGACGGCCTTCTGCATGTGAGCCAGATCACCAATGAGTATATATCTTATGATGAAAAGAACGCGCGGCTGGTCAGCAAGGAGTCGAACAAGTCCCTGGGTGAAGGAGATCGAGTTCGGGCCAGGGTCATTGCCGTGAGCCTGAATGAAAAAGAGCCACGTGAGAGCAAGATCGGCCTCACCATGAGGCAGACGGGCCTTGGAAGGCTGGAGTGGCTGGAAGGCAATGAGGGCGTGCAAGAGACGAGCGGCAGTGAGGCAGAGGCGAAATGACAGAGCAGGCATGCAGAGAATGTCGGAGAATAGTTGAGGGGCAGGTCTGCCCCATCTGTAATTCGGCCATGCTGAGCAAAGACTGGAGCGGTTATGTCGTGATCATCGATCCCAAGGAATCGCTCCTCGCGAAAAAGCTGGAGATCACCCTTCCAGGTAGGTATGCTCTGAAGGTGCGTTAGAATTGCGTCTTCTCCTTCTCCCAGATGAACTGCGCAATTATCTGAAGGAGCCTTTGGGCAGGCTATACAGAGGAAACGGCCTGGAATGCATAACTGCCATGGAAAAGGAGCTTCGTTCAGCCAGGAAAGTAATAGCTGTCGGCGATATGACTGCGTTCTATCTTTTGAAGGCAAACATCGAGCCGGATCTGCTGGTTGTGGATAATAAGACCAAGAGGATGCCGGTTTCCGATCACGTTGTAGATACCCTTGGCCACGAAAGCTATAAGACGATAATGGTAAAGAACCCGGCGGCGACCATCAGCAAAGATCTTATAGACCTTATCAAGCAATCCCTGCAGGGCACCGAGCACATCAAGATGATCGTGGAGGGCGAAGAGGATCTGGCAACGCTTCCAGCCATCCTTTATGCCCCTCAGGGCTCCGTAGTTGTCTACGGCCAGCCAAATGAAGGAAGCGTTCTGGTTGACGTTACTCCGGAAAAAAAGCTGCATATAGAGAAATTCATGAAACAAATGATTGTGGAGGAATGAAGTTGGATATTCAGATAATAGAAGAGACGAATAACACCGTCTTGAACCGGCGAGAGCTTGTTTTCAAGGTTATTTTCGATGAGGCGACGCCTTCCAGAAAGAGTGTTGTGGAGAGGCTGGCGGCTACTCAAAACTCCAAGGTCGGTCTGGTCTATGTCGACAACTTGAAGACTGAGTTTGGAAAGCGCGAGACGATCGGATATGCCAAGATCTATGAGACCGCCGAGAGAGCCAAAGAGATAGAGAGAGCCCATATTGTTGAGCGCAATACATTCACCAAGCCAGAAGAAGCCAAGACGGAGGCCAGCTAAATGGCTGCTAAAAAGGGCGCTAAGAAGGGCGCAGCTAACGGCCCATCCAGATTCTATGAGCTATCCGGAGACGCCATCAAGTCCAAGAGGGCGGTCTGTCCCAGGTGCGGAAACGGCGTATTCCTCGCCAGCCACGCCGACCGGCAGAGCTGCGGCAAGTGCGGCTACACCGAGTTCAAGAAATAGGCCTTCCAAGGTCTTTATTCTGGACCGGACTTTACTATTTTATTTGCTCATCCATCGCATGATTTTTGAACGAGTCATGCGATAGGGTATCTATTTAAGATAAAAGCACCATTGATATTTCGGTGTTTATTTGGCTGATATTGGTCTATCCACTCCTATTGCGCTCTTGGTAGCGTTTATCATCCTGTCGCAAGCTATAAAGATCGTTCGGGAGTATGAACGGGTGGTAATATTTCGTTTGGGGCGCTTTTCCGGAGTGAAGGGCCCTGGCATATTCTTCATCATACCCATAATCGATCGCGTCATGCTGCTTGACCTGAGGGTCTTTACCATCGATGTAGCCAAGCAGGTGGTCATCACCAAAGATAATGTGAGCGTGGAGGTGGATGCTGTCATCTACTACCGGGTTGTCGACCCGTCCCGGGCCATCATCCAGGTAGAAAACTATAAGCTGGCAACCTCCCTGCTCGCCCAGACCACATTGCGTGATGTCCTGGGACAGATTGAGCTGGACGACCTGCTCTCCAAGCGCGACGAACTGAACAAGAAGCTGCAAACGATCCTTGATCAGCATACCGATCCCTGGGGGATCAAGGTTACTGCCGTCACTCTCAGGGACGTATCTCTGCCCGAGTCCATGAGAAGGGCAATAGCCAAGCAGGCGGAATCGGAAAGGGAAAAGAGGTCACGCATAATCCTGGCAGACGGCGAATTCCAGGCATCAAAGACCATGACCGATGCCGCCCGGCTTTATGAAGAGGTGCCTTCTGCCCTCAAGCTGAGGGAGCTGCAGACTCTGGTCGATATCGCCAGGGAGAAGACGCTCATCGTGGTCACGCCCAGCGGCGACGCTGCCACCGGCTCCATGGTGGGCCTGACCTCCGCCCTAAACCGTGAGCTTTCCGAAAGAGAGGCAACCCGAAAGGACGAGGCTAAGAAAGAGGCTCTGAAAGAAGCAATTAACGAGGCTGCAAGAGCCGGGAGATGATGGAATGGAAAAGATCCGGTCCAGTCCGGCAATTACAGGAATAACGGGCCGGATCTCTTTTCCAGGAAAGCGCAGTACAGCCATCAGCGCTCCTGTATTCTGCCCCATATTGATTCTGCTGCTATTATTTTCTGCCATTCCTGCTGCTCAGGCTTCTTCCGGAGCAGTCCTGGCGGTGGATCTGCAAGGCCCCGTCACGCCGGCCAGCGACGATATCGTCTCTGCCGCCTTGCAGGACGCAGAGGCGGGCGGCTTTCAAGCAATCATGCTCCTGCTGGACACTCCCGGCGGCGGCCTCACCGAGACCTACGAGATACTCCGGCTGATGGAAGAGACTGAGATCCCGGTAATAGCTTACGTCTATCCCGCCGGAGCTGCTGCCTGGTCGGCAGGAACTCTCATCCTGATGGGCTCCGACGTGGCGGCAATGGCCCCGCATTGCATCATAGGCTCGGCCCAGCCGGTGCGGCTCTCGGCCTTAGGCGAAACCGAGCCCATCAATGACAGCAAGACCACCAATGCCATCGTCGCACTGATTGAGGAGAAGGCAAAAGCTCACGGACGAAATACCACGGCGGCGAGGGAGTTTGTCCTCTCGAATTTAAACCTCAATGCCGAGCAGGCGAGAGATTACGGAGTGATCGAGCATATCGCGCCCTCTCCCGAGGCCCTGGCGATCCTGGTCAACGGCAGCCATATCAAAAATGCCACCCTGATCACCGAGGACTCTTCGGTGCAGCATTATCAGCCGCCGCTAAACCTGCTTCTCCTAAAGCTTCTCTCCGATCCGACGCTGGCCGGCCTGCTAATGCTGGTAGGACTTTATGCTCTGGTCTTCGGCCTGTCAAGCCCTGGCTTAGGATCAGAAGCCCTGGGCGTGGTCGCCCTCGCTCTGGGCCTGATCGGAATGGGATACAGCGTAAATGCGGGCGCGATTTTTCTGTTGCTGATCGGCCTTGGACTGATCCTGGCAGAGCTGCACAGCCATTCCTTTGGAGTGCTGGCAGTGGCCGGGCTGATATGCGTGATAGTGGGCAGCATCCTTCTCATCCCCACCAGCTTTCCCCAGTGGTATGTGCCTGGCAGCTACCAGAAATCCATGGCCCTGACCATTGTCCTGCCATCACTGATCCTGGGCGCATTCCTGGCCTTTGCTATTTACAAGGTAGCACAGGCCCGGTTTGCCCCGCCGGTGCTGGGCCACATCGCTGGAGAGGAGGCAGTGGCGATCGACAGGCTGGACCCGCAGGGCTACGTCCTCTTCCAGGGGGAGTACTGGGTGGCCGAGGCTGAGGGGCCGGTGGAGAAGGGCGAGACGGTAGTTATCACTTCTAAGGACGGGGCGAGACTGAAGGTGAAACGCGCCGGCACAACTAAATCCTGATTATTATTTATGGAGCGAATGAAATTATGATCAAGGCATTCATGATCATGGCAATTGTGCTATTGCTGGCGACAAATTATGGCAGCGCCAGCATGGTGAGACTTGCCTATGATGACGGCAGCATTGAAGACGCCGCCTGGATAGACGGACAGAGAGGGCACGGCGTAATCTTCACCGCTCCCACCGATAATTGGAGCCTATCCCAGGTGGCAATCCTGGGAAAGCTGGTAAAGCCATCCCCCACGGAGATGTTCGTAATCGAGGTTTGGGATCAGAACCTGTCACTTCTTTACAGGACCACCGATAGAGCCAGTTCATACTTCAATGATAACCTGAGCTGGTCAGTGGTTGACCTTCCCGATGTCCTAGTATCCGGCAACTTCCTGATCGCCTTCTTCGAGTTTTCGGGGGTATGGCAAGGAGTTGACAAGTCCCTTTCATCTGGCAGAACTGTATTGGTCTCCAGAAATCCCAACCGGATACTGAACTGGAGCATGCAAAACAATAGCCTTAACCAGACCAATTGGATGATCCAGGCGGTCGGACATTCGCCGGAGCCAAAGCTTTCCATTGAAGTCGTTTCCGATACTGCGAGCAAAAACAATCCCGCAAAGATAAAGGCGACCGCCACAGACCCGGACGGCAACCTCAAGAGCGCCACAGAGTACATTGTGGACAACAAGACAGGAGAGATCGTATGGGCGCAGGCGGTGGAGATGACCGGCGGCCAGAGCGATGCGGAGATCTCCTGGCCTGGGGAGATGTTCAGAATAACCGCAAAAGGCCTGGATAAGGGCAGAATATACGCAATCAACAACCTGGGTGCTCCGCCAAATTTGAGCAGCCTGCTCACGTACTCTGCTCCCTGCATAGTCGAGTTGAATGAAAGCGCAAACTTCAGCGCGCAGGCCTACTTCGGAGAGGATGGACAGTTCAATGCATTGATTGACTCTTATGGGCGGCCTCATTACGTCTCCCAGGATATTCTGAATGTCACAAACCCAGGCATGGATTACGGGGAGTTTGCCCGGAGAAACATTACAATAATCAGCGATCAGAGCAAGATTGGCTTTGTCAATACGAAGATAACTGTGAGACAAGACGAGCAGGCTTCAGAGATGATCGGGCCGGTAGCGTTCTCAGGCACTCCGTCAGCTAATTACGATCTCATGTTATTGCGATCAAATGCAGACCCGGGCGAATACGTTGCCATTGTCAAGGTGGAAGACAATGCTTCTAATGCGTTGAGCCGTATAGCTGAGAGGACGATCAAGGTGAAATGATCCGGCTTAATAGCAAAAACTTAAATAGGTTGCAGAGGATTAACATACTTTGATTTTAGCGCCTCAACTTTTTTCGGCGTCGATATTGGAGGAATGCAATATGTACGCATTAAGAGCTGATGAGATCGGTCTGGAGAGAGATGGATTTATCGGAATGGGATGGCTGCGCGAGCTGCCAGACATCAGGGACTACACTGTTAATTCACCGGCAATCAAGGACCTGCTCAGCAAGATCGCTTTTCCCAAAGCGATACCAGCTTCAGTTGACTTGAGAGCCTGGTGCACGCCTATTGAGGACCAGGGTCAGCTGGGTTCCTGCACGGCGAACGCAGGCGTAGGCATCCTCGAGTATTTCGAAAATAAGGCCAACAACTCGTATATCAATGCATCCCGCCTATTCCTCTACAAAGCCACCAGAAATCTCATGGGCGTCACCGGCGACACTGGCGCATATCTCAGAACTACTGCGGGAGCCATGCTCCTCTTCGGAGTTCCGCCTGAAAAGTACTATCAGTACATAATCAGCAAGTTCGATGACGAACCGAATGCATTTTTATACGCATTTGCGGAAAACTACAAGGCTCTGATGTATTACCGGCACGACCCGCCCGGCACGACCAAGGCCAAGGTACTGACATCCATCAAAGAGAACCTCTCCGCAGGACTGCCTTCAATGTTCGGATTCACCGTTTATAGCTCCATCACCCAGGCAGCTACATCCGGCGAGATTCCATATCCCGCTAACGGCGAAAAGGTTTTGGGCGGTCATGCCATTGACGCCGTCGGATATGATGATGCGAAGGTCATCACCAACTCCAGCAACAAGAAGTCCACTAAAGGCGCTTTATTGATCAGGAACAGCTGGGGCACAACCTGGGGAATGAAAGGCTATGGCTGGCTGCCATACGATTATGTCTTGAATGGCCTGGCAACCGATTGGTGGTCCCTGATAAAAGCCGATTGGGTTGACACCGGCATGTTCGGAATTTAAAAAAAATTAGGCTTTTTTGGGGCGGCCGGAATCGGCACCGCCCCAGCTTCTCTTTAGCTTCTGCGAATCATGGTGCCCACGCCTTCAGTGGTGAGCAGCTCCAGCAGTATGGCATGGTGCTTTCTGCCGTCGATGATGTGGGCCTTTTCCACACCGCTTCGCACAACAGAAACGCAGGCTTCAACCTTTGGGATCATGCCTCCCTTGATTACCCCTTCCGCCACAAGGCGATCGAAGTCGGACGCAGGAAACTCGGAGATGACGCTTTTCGGATCATTAGGGTCCATGCGCACGCCTTCTACATCGGTGATGGAGAATAGCTTCTTGGCCCGCAGGGCCACCGCCACTGCCCCTGCCACGGTATCGGCATTGACATTGAGGTTATTGCCCAGATCATCAGCCGCGATTGGAGAGATGACCGGGATATAGCCTTTGCCTGCCATAATCATGAGAATCTCCGGGTCCACCTTCTCAACATCCCCAACAAATCCCAGATCCACAGGCTCCATTCCCTCCACCTTGAGCAGAGCCTTCTTTTTGGCCTTGAGGAACATGCCGTCCTGGCCGGATAAGCCAATGCCCTTGCCACCATGCTTGCCGATGAGGTTGACGAGCTCTGCATTGATGTTGCCCAGCAGCACCATGCGGGCAATTCCCAGAGTCTCTTTGTCTGTGACTCGCAGGCCTCCCACGAACTCGGCCTTCTTGCCGAATTTCTCCATGGCCTGGGAGATCTCGGGTCCCCCACCATGCACAATGATGGGATGAATTCCGATGTAGCGCAGGAGCACCACGTCCTGGATGAAATCCTCCAGGACGGTGCGATCAGACATTATGGATCCGCCGATCTTGAAGACCATGATGCTGTCATAGAACTCACGAATGTAAGGCAGAGCCTCGATTAGCACCTGTTCTCTCTTAACGGTCACTTTTCATGCACCTCTATTCGATAGACATAAGCACGTCGCCAGGATTGACTGTGGTCCCCTCTTTGATGTAGATCTCTTTTACGATGCCATTCTTATTGGCAAGAATGTTCTGCTCCATCTTCATAGCCTCGATGACGACCACTGCATCGCCTTCGGCCACCCGGTCGCCTTTCTTGACCTTGTAGCGGATGACAACGCCCTGCATGGGCACCGTCAGTCCATCCCTGGGAGCCTTGGGCTTGGCCTCCTCGATTGTCATGCCAGCCGGGGCAACCTTGACCAGATAGGACTCGCCATCGATTTCAACATTGAGGGCCATGGGTTCCGCCTTCAGAGGCGCAGCTGCAGCTACTGCTTGCGTTTTCTTGACGAGTTGCTCTTCTACTGCTGTGCCCTGCAAGAACTTAATGGCCACCTGGGGATAGAGGGCATAGGTAAGATAATCCTCCTCCTGTTTAGCAAGCTTCAGGGCATCGACTGCTTTCCTTGCGATTTCATACTCAGGAGGCAATAGATCTGCGGGACGTACGGTGATGGGCTCCTCATCGCAGAGCACCTTCAGCCTTACCTTGGGATCGATCATAGCCGGAGACTTTCCGTAGAGGCCCTTAACATAATCCTTGACCTCTTTGGGGACCATCTTGTATCGGTCGCCGGTGATCACATTGAGAACCGCCTGGGTGCCTACTATCTGGCTCGTGGGTGTGACCAGAGGCGGATAGCCCAGATCCTTTCGAACCCGCGGAATCTCTGCCAGAACGTCCTCCCACTTGTCCATTGCCTTCTGCTCAATGAGCTGGGAGACAAGGTTGGAGAGCATGCCGCCCGGAACCTGATAGATCAGGACATTGGTATCCACCCGTGCCGTAATCGGGTTGAAGACCGGAGCATAAATCTCCACAATCTTCTCAAAGTACCTCTTGATCTCAGTGAGCAGCTCCAGATCCAGGCCCGTGTCGTAGGGAGTCCCCTGAAGCGATGCCACCAGGCTTTCCGTAGCTGGCTGAGAGCTTCCGCCGGAGAGCGGCGATATTGCCGTATCCAGGATGTCGACTCCCGCCTCGCAGGCATGGAAGTAGCTCATCTGAGCCATGCCGCTGGTGCAGTGAGTATGGAGGTTCACCGGCAGATTGACCTCCTTTTTAAGAGCTGCAATCAGGTCGTAGGCATTCTTAGGAGTTATCAGTCCTGCCATGTCCTTGATGCAGATCGAGTCGCATCCCAATTCCGCCAGCTGGACGGCAAACTGCGCGAAGGCCTCGTTGCTATGCACTGGGCTGATGGTATAGCTGATGCCGCCCTGAACACGCTTTTCCATCTTTTTTGCTGCTTTGATAGACCGCTCCATGTTGCGAATATCGTTTACAGCATCGAATATCCTGAAAATATCGACACCGTTAATGGCCGCCTTTTCCACAAACCTATCCACTATGTCGTCGGCATAATGCCTGTATCCGACCAGATTCTGCCCACGAAGCAGCATCTGCATCGGAGTATTAGGCATGGCCTTCTTTAGTGACCTGAGCCTCTCCCAGGGATCTTCGTTCAGATACCGAATGCAGGTATCGAACGTAGCTCCGCCCCACGTTTCCAATGAGAAGAATCCAACCTGGTCCATCTTCTCTGCTATGGGAAGCATGTCCCGGGTCCTCATCCTGGTAGCCAGAAGAGACTGGTGAGCATCCCTAAAAACCGTGTCTGTAAGCTTAACCCTGCCCATGAAGATCTTCTCCTATACGGTCGCTCCTATTTATAACCCCATCGCCTTTGCCTTTCAATTCTGGACGAGAACCACAGAGAAGTTATATAAGGCTAGTGGCAAGCAGAGGAGTAGCAGAAGCACGCTTATTCTTGTTACACGACCACCAGATTATGGTTCTGGCGAAAGTATGAGGGATATTATGATCAAGAGAATAATGATTGCGACCGATGGGTCGGATGCGAGCCGGAGGGCGGCAATGCTTGCCGTAGACATCGCCCGCCAGGCAACTGGCAGCATCACTGCCGTTTATGTAATTGAGACGGAACGCCTATCGCGCCTGCCAGGCATTTCGACCTTGCCGGAACTAAAAGAGAAATTACTGGCACTCATGCAAGCAGAAGGGCAGCAAGCTACTCAGTTTGTTGAAGATCAGGCAATTGCGGCAGGGGTTTCCTGCCAGAAGATCCTGGCCAGTGGCAGAGCCATCGAGGAGCTGATCAAGATCTCCCAGCAGCAAGAAATCGACCTTATCATCATGGGAAGCATGGGAAGAACTGGCATGGAAAAAATCCTCCTGGGCAATGTCGCCGAGAAAGTGGTCAAAAAGTCCGCAATTCCTGTCCTCCTGGCCAAATAAAGCAGCGAAAAGCACGGCCAGTGGCACACCCCTGCCGCAGCCCTTGAAGCGATTGCATTTCCATCTGGGCGGAATTGCAAAGGATTATTAATGAATGATGTCATACTACTATTTTTGACCATCCAATGAATGCTATTAAGAAATTGATTCACCGGGCCCGGCATAGCTTCTTTCTCTTTGGCCTGGCCAGCATCCTCTGGCTGCTCTTCCGAACAGGCAGCAAACCCACCCGCGTGAACTACCCCTGCCAGCAGGCCTCAGCCGCCAGCGGCAGCCTGTGGATCGCGACCTATGTTCTGCCCGCTATTTTCTCGATTCGATCACAGGGAACGCGAGCGGCAAAGAGCGCCAGAGCACAGGCAGGATTTCTGCTGCTGCTGTCCATCTCTTTGTCACTTCTCTATGGTTCATTCGGCATGATGGGCCTGGGGGAGATGAAGGGCGATGATGTAGCGGCAGCTGACAGAGGAGACTCTATTATGATCAATCTAACCCAGATGCGCTCTCCCTCTCAGGTGCCCTCCGAGATATTTGCGGTGACCGGAGCCATAGGAAGCAATGATTCCTTGACCAGATTGATTGAGCTGATGAACCATAATGGCCTGGCTTTTTACGCCCAGAATAGCTTATCCGGCATCATCGGGAAGGATGATGTGGTGATAATCAAGGTCAACAGCCAGTGGGATGAGAGGGGCGGCACCAACTCGGATCTCGTCAAGTCCCTCGTCAGGGCGATCCTCAATCATCCTCAGGGCTTTTCCGGCGAGGTTATCATCGCGGATAACGGTCAGGGCCAGTATGGCTCATCTGGCCACGGCGGCAGCCTGAGCTATGACCGAAACAATGCAGAGAATATCTCCCAATCCATGCAGTCGGTGGCCGACTCCTTCCCGAATCAGAAGGTATCTGCATATCTCTGGGACCGGATTACCAACAATAGCGTCGGCGAATATGAGGAGGGCGATATGGCAGACGGATATGTCCTGTCCGGACCGCCGGATGAGAAGACCAGGATCGCCGTCACCTATCCGAAGTTTCAGACCGAATATGGCACATACATCAGCTTCAAGAATGGAATTTGGGATCCAGCTAGCGGCAGCTACAACTGCCGCCGGCTCAGGGTGCTGAATGTTCCCGTGCTCAAGACCCATTCCATCTATGGTGTGACGGGCTGCGTCAAGCACTACATGGGTGTGGGATCGGACAGGATCAGCCGGCAGGCTGGTGGCAGGTCACACAATTCAGTAGGCTCCGGCGGCATGGGAACTGAGATGGCAAGGACGAGGTTTCCCGACCTGAACATCCTGGACGCCATCTGGATCAATGCCCACCCAGGCTCAGGCCCGAGCACCCCATACGAAGAAGCCGACCATACCGGAATCATTGCCGCCAGCGTCGATCCCGTGGCCCTGGACTACTGGGCAGCAAAGAACATCCTCATTCCCGCCGCCAGGCAGAAGGGTTACAACGATATGCAGTCCATGGACCCGGACAATAAATCACCCGGCTCATTTGGCGATTGGCTGCAGCTATCCTCGGCGGAGATAGTAGAGGCCGGTCATCAGGGGACGACTGGCGAAGAAAATATGAGCGTCTATCTCGAAAATTGAAATACTTGACTCATGCACATAAGCCAGTGGCAATTGCTCACATCCAAATCCGAATCGCGGATTGCTATTTTTTCCAGGTTTCCGGCAGGAACATCATTATCACCGGAAGGATTTCCAGACGGCCGAGATACATGCAGAAAACGCCGAGAACCCTTCCTGCAGGTGAGATCGCAGTGAAGTCCAGTGCCACGACGCCAAAGCCCGGCCCGACAACACCAAGGCTGCTTGCTGCTGCAGAGATGGCGGAGAGGGCATTGAACTGAGGGTTTGCGCCCTCAGTTATGGCAAAAGCCAGGGTTGCGAATATAAAGGTTAAGAGGTAGAGCTGAACAAAAAGCAAAACTGATTTGATGGTATTTTCTTTTATTATCTTGTCGCCCATCTTTATGACCATCACCGCTCTGGGGTGAAGGCTTCGCATCAGTTCATTGTAAGTCTGCTTGAGGACAATAAGCACTCTTCCTACCTTCATCCCTCCTCCGGTAGATCCAGTGCAGCCTCCTATCAGCATCAGCAGTATCAGGGTGATCTTGGCTGCCAGGGACCAGGCATCATAGTCGAAGTTGTTTACAAATCCGGTTGTGGTCATGGTGGAGATTACCTGAAAGATGGAGGAACGAAACTTGGTTTCGATATCTCCGGGAATTCTGCCCCAGATCATCAGAATCGATATTGAAATGCTCATTATCAGGATATAGAATCTGAACTCGGAATCCAGGAGGAGGTCTTTCAGGTTTCTCTTGAGAATTATCTGGTTGTAGATGATAAAATTGGTTCCGCCCAGCAGCAGAAAAACGCAGACGATGAACTCCACTATAGCGCTATTGTATTTTGCAATGCTGTAGGCGACGGGAGACAAACCGCCCGTGGCTATGCTGGCAAATGAGGTGCAAAGGGAGTCGAAAAGCGGCAGGCCGGCTGCGACGAGCAGCAGAGCCTCAAGAGCTGCAAAGCCCAGGTATATCCCCCAGAAGGTTTTGGCGGTATTCTTCACTCTGGGAGTTATGGCCTCCTTGGTAAGTCCCAGGCCTTCCACGGAATACAGTTCCCTGCCTGCAACTCCGAGGTTGGGCAGTATTGCGATAAAGAGCAGCACTATTCCCAAACCGCCCAACAGCTGCGTAAAGGACCTCCAAAAGAGAAGGCCATAGTAGGTTCCCTTGATAGCAAGCAGCTCCTTGAGGTCGAGGTTTACGCCGAACCCTAGCGAGACCGTATCTGTGGGCGAGCAATGAAGCAGATAGCCTGCCGCTCGATTCGCCAGCGCATAGGCAAGGCTGCTCTGGACCAGATCCGGGCTGATGATCCAGTAGCCCTGAGAATTGTATTCGCTGAGGATGGTGGCTCCGGCGGTTGTAAATCCCGACATCGACTCAAAAACCGCATCTATGGGACTTAATCCCAGAAATGCGTAGGGCATTGCGCCCAGAAGTGCTGCCAGAAGCCAGGCCAGGGAGACGGTAGCGATAGCCTCTCTGTGGCCCATAATTGAATTGTCGCCGGAGCATTCGCTGCAATGCTTCAGGCCGAGGCCCATGGCAATGGCCGTCAAGGAGCCAAGGCCGAATGTCACCACGCCCAGGGGCTCTCTGTAAATTGCCGAGACGATGCCCGGTATCACCATGAGTGCCCCGAGCAGGATGGCCAGCAGACCCAGGGTCTTCAGAATGATCCTAGTATTCATCTTCAATCATTGCTACTTGCGATAGCCGATGCTGATGCGCCCAGATGAGGCGTCTTTCTCCAAAACGCTGCCCTGCTTAGAGCTTCCTGCTGCAAAACTGGACTTGGAGCTGCCTATAAGCATGCTTAAATTTGAGTTGCTCGCTATTGCGGGCTCTATGGGCGAAGGAGCAGCAAGTGCATTCTCTTGATCCTGCTTTGCTTTTTCCAGCATGGCGATCAGCTGATCTCTCTTCTCGCCCGGTGGAAAAACGGGCGGCGGTTTCCACCAAATAGATGGGTCGAATTCATTATTGGGATCGTCAACTTGCCTGGCATAGCCATCTTCCACGAGGATCCTGTTAACTGGCGGCCAGACCGGACGGTAATCGGAGTCCATGAGATAAACGACGCAGAAAAGCTGGTTCCATTCGTTGCGCGTGCTGTTGTTGTCATTGATATCCAGATATACCATCTTATTCTTGAGCAGAGAAAGGGCATATTTCTGTGAGGCTTTTCCCTGGTCTGTTACGGTTGAGGGCGCTGCTATGTCGGCCAGCTTGATGCTGTCTATGGCATTTGTTCTCTCATCCGCTATCAGCATCTCCACACCCAGCGAGTCGCCGCTGATCACGGATACCACGCGCCCCACTGCCTCGTCCGGCAGCCCATAGGTCGCTGGCACAAAGAACAATGCCGCTAGCAAAACCAATAAGACCAACTGATGCCTCATGATAGCTCTTATTTTTCCCTCCGCTTTAAATTTTTAATGGTTCCAATCAGCGTAACCGACATATTCCCAGGATTTCATGACCCGCCCGAGAGGATGCCAGTTTTGATGCAAAATGGCTGAGATTGCCCGAGATCGAAGCAAAGAACGATAGAGCTAAATAAATTGCACCCCATCACATAAACCAGGTGATTACAATGGTTAAGATGCCAGCAGAAGTTCGGGAGACTCTGGAGAAGCAGAAGCCCATACCAATAGCCACAGCCAGCAAGTCGGGAATGCCCAATGTGGTCTTTGTGGGGCTTATGAAGATCATAGACGATGAAACGATTATGCTCGCGGACAACTTCTTCTACAAGACCGCCCAGAACCTGGCAGAGAATCCAAAAATATCCATCCTCTGCTACAGCGGAGACACCAAGAAGTCCTTCCAGATCAAAGGCAAGGTCACTGTCACCAAGGAAGGGCCGGACTTTGATGCCATGAGGGCCTGGGTGCACGGCATCAACAACAAGCTGCCCGCCAAGAGCTGCGCCGTGGTCAAGATCACCGAGATCTACAATGCCATGTGGGGACCGGCGGCGGGAAAGCAGGTGGCGTAGGCAAGAGAGACTCTCTGCGGCTAAATCTCTGATGAGAGATAGCTGAGAGTAAACAATATTTTTAAAAATCCATAAATCGTTCTCATTTGCATTAGCAGCATTTAAGGCCTTTCGTTTATATATCATTAAATGATAATATGTCATCAATGGGTAGAAACGAGAGGCATGTCGTTCGCAATCCACAAGGCGGCTGGAGTGTGGGAAAGACTCATGCTGGTGAAAGAGCATCGATTCATTGCGATACAAAAGCGGAGGCACTTGATCGTGCAAGGGATTTATGCAGTCAAATTGTAACTCGTCGAGGATATGTCATTACTATGGAGAAAGGAAAAGAAGGCATAAATAAAAAGTTTGATGAGATATTGAGCACAGCATCCGATTAAAATGACAAACCAAGGCTCATTCTTTTCCTTTTACCAAAAGCGATTTCTGCCCGCATACCTCCGCATGAAGGATACGTTGCGAGATGGAAAGCCGCTTCCCCAACCAATCGCAGATGGCATAACCGATTCATTCACCCATTTATCTCATAGCTGCGATATCAGCTCTGAGTCGGAAAAGCAGGCCCGTATCTCACTTGCCCTCGATGCCCTGATAGAGACTACATATCTTTGCTATCAGATTGTGGTGATCTCCATCGGCTCAGAGATCTCAGCCGTCTCTGATGATCCGCGAAAGGCGAGATTTTGCATAAACATGAACTACAGCGACTTCAAGAGAAGGTATGCTGGATTCAAGTCTGCTGGCATCGAGGCTAAAAAACTATCCGAAATGAAATCAGATGCATCCTGTAAAGCAGCGATTAAGGCCTATGAGGAAGCGATAGCTATTGGAGAAGACTTGCTGAATAAAATCGATTGGATCAAGATCGAAGACGCCAATTTTGAGGTCCAACAAGCCTCGGAGATTTCTGCTGTGCGGCAAGAAAACTCCTCTACTAAGGATAAAATGATAGAGCTGCTAAATAAACAGCTTTCATTACATCCTCGCAGAAGCCTTGCCGCAGTTGTGATTATTTTTATCGCATCGGGATTTATCAATGCTTTTTTAAAAAATATATACGATCAAACGCTAGGTCCCATTGTCACCCCATATCTCAAAGAAATTGGATCGGCTTTAGTATTTAATATTAAACGTTAAGAACCGAAAGCAATCAGTCTCATGGAATATAGAATGCAATGATGAAAAAAAGTCCGCTTCAGATTCCAGGCCCTTGGTGGTAACAATATGGTCCTCAATGATGATGAAAAGAAATCGGAAACGATAGAAATTCAGGAACGGAAACAAGAAAGCGACCGCCTGGGCAGGCTCACCATTCAGAGCCTCGCCATCCTGGGTGGACTGGTTGGGCTGCTCATCGCCTTTTTTAATATCGTGGCCTCGATAATTGGCGGCTCATCATCCCACATTCCCGGGGGCTGGAGCGATCTCATCCAGTTGGGAGGATTCGCCTTCCTGCTGCTCAGCCTGGCAGGCATCGCCGGGGCATTTCTCTACACCAGAAACCGGAAAAAATCCGCCTGGCTTCTTCTAGGCTGCGGCCTATTGGGCTTTGCCACCGGGTATATTGCCTGGATTGGCTTCCTCGGCCTTCTGGGATGGATCATGTGGACTATACCGGGCGTTCTTCTCACCGCAGCCGGGCTGCTCGCCCTGATCACTCCCGCGCGGCTGAGGTCCATTCTCGGTCAGGCCGGGCCTGAGGAGGGCAGCGCGAAGAGGAAACCAGTTGACCAGGCGATGTTTTTAAGCGTTACACTTGCCGGGTTAGGCTTGCTGACAGTGATCCTTCTCTTCGCCGGTTTTCTGGTCTACGCAGTCGAGGATTCCATCAAAGGAGACGCTGGCCGCGATCAGGATGACTTTGACAGCGCCATCATCTCCAGCAGCATGGGAAGATGGGACAAGGCCGTCGATTCGTACGATGACATTATCTCTCGCAATCGATCCAATATCAGAGCCTGGGAGGAGAGAGCCTATGCCCAGGAGAGGTTGGGCAGATATGATGAAGCCAACGAAAGCCGCGCAATGGCGGATAAGCTAAGATCCGGAGGACAAATCGATCAGAGAATCAATCAATGATTTAATCAAAAAATCGATTACAGAATCGATCAAAGAATTGATCAAAGCAATCTAGACTAAGCAAGATTGCGAAGACTGGAGATCGACAGCCAGGCGGATTAAATCACCACGCTCATCATATCCCAGCCCACGATTGCAGGCGATCCGGACAGCTCAATTACCTGCTCAGCCATATCGTCCTCGCATCCCTGCGCCTGCGGGTAAAGGTGGGTGAGCACCACCCGCTTGATGCCCAGATTCCGGATCATGCTGCCCAGCTTTTTGGGCGTGGTGTGATTGGTGACATCAAAGGGCTCAGGAAAAGAGCACTCATGAATGAGTAGGTCGGCATCTTTGCTGAGAGCTGCCACCCTGGGGCAGGGCTCAGTGTCTCCGGAATAGACGATCACCTTTTCCTCCGATTCCAGGCGATACGCAAGAGCCGGCACACTATGGCGGGCCTCCTCGACAAAGATATCAAAGCCCTTGAGGGCAAATGAGTCCATCGGTTTGAGCTCTTGCACCGATGCGCTCATCTTGTCGAGGTTGGGGTAGACGCTTTTGGCGATCCTGAAATAGGCCTCTGTGCCCTGAGGCCCGAATATATGCAACGCAGGCAAGTTCGCCAGAAAGCGAGCATTTGCCAGCGCCAGCAGGTCGGAGACATGGTCCAGATGAAGGTGCGTGAGAAGGACGCTGTCCAGCGCTTCCAGGTCATGTCCCACCTCGTCCAGGCGCAGGAGAGTTCCCGCCCCACAATCCATGAGCAGAGCTCTATCGCTCTCCACCAATATCGCCGCCTGAGAGCGCCCGGGCTGAGGGACTCCTACACCCGTCCCCAGCATGGTAACCTTCAGGCTCATATCATTCTTCCAGGCACCTAATGGGAAATAGTGATACTCGTATCCTCAATGGACATTATCCAAAAATTTTAGAGCTAGAGATTTGGCTTATAGCCTCGCTGCTCATCCACGCTCTCAATAGTGGCAATGGCGTGCTTGAAGATCAGTATCTCACCCTTTGTAGTCAAGAGAACGATCTCATAAGAGTTGAATGAGTCAACAATCCCAATGACCGGTTGGCCACCTGAGACCAACCTAATTGTGACCTTCTTGCCTTTGAATTTGGGAATGAATTGCGGCAATGATTGTCTTGTAGTGGGCTTTTCATCTTCAGACATTTCCATCCATTAACTATATGCAGCCACTATTTATTAATCTGCCCCTTCTCTTTGAAGATTGCTCATCTGTTTCTGAAAAGAAATCTTCTGCAAATTATCGGATAAGCGGAACAGGAAAGCGAAATGCTTTGGATTATGCCAGGCATGCGAAAGCTGCCGGTTTCACCGATCGCGGCCGTCGATGAAACGCGACAAGACGCGATCACATGCCGGAAAAGACGTTGGCTTTTCGGGATTGGTATTGGGCCTGAGTTATCATGCCGGCATCAAGCATATCATGCAGCTGCATGATCTCCTTTACTTTTTGATTTATTTGTTCCAGGTATTCAGGTTTTTCCAAATCCCCTAATTCTTTGGGAAGAATCAGGCTGCGTTGACCTGAACCCCAGAGCTCCGGAGCCAGGGTTCTGATGGAACCTAAGAGGGAGGCCAAATCTGCATTTGATTCATCGATTATCAGTTTCATATTTCTTCCCCCAATTATCATCCTTATTTGCTGTTCTGATTTAAGAATATTTTCATGCTTTAAGGATGTTCTTTGGGATAAAGAGAATCTGGTATGAATAAATGTTGGTATGAAGTGAGTTTGGTAGGAAGATAGGCTAGTATAAATAGATATTAGTATGAAGAAAAGTTGGTATGAAGAAAGGTTGGTATGAAGAGAGGTTAGCAGAAGTGAGGTTGGCATGAAGAGAGGACTGGATGGACCTCGCCACCCATTCCTTTGAAAAATACTAACAAGTTCCGCTGATGGTTATAACATTGTTTCCTTCATTGGTCTCCGTGATTTGGTTGTCCGGATCTGCGGTCACGGTGATCTCGTTTGCACCGCCGCTTCCAACTGATGAAGTGGCACTGGAGAAGCCGACGGTCTCATGCAGAGAGCCTCCTGTGACCGGCATGAGCAACGTAAGCTCAGCCACCGCAGTTGGCGATCCCATGCGGTTTTCCAGCACCCTTATCTTTACCGGCTGATATCCGGAGGAGCTACTGGATGGCGGAGTTAACGTAATCAGGAATGAGACGGCATTGCAGCTTGTATTGTTCGGATCTGCAGATATCGACAGATCAGAAACTGCTTGATCATTGAATGGGGCGGAGATCATAATCGGGGATACTGTCTGCCGACTCTGTCCTGCGGAGTTCTGATCATCTGTCCTGGGAAGCTTGCTGCCCAGGAGAGGGCTGTCCCGGTTCATCTGGGAGTCTGCCATTGAAGCCAGCAATAGAAAGATGCATAATAGCATGGCCAATTTTGATATATTATTCCATATCTTCATGATACTCGAGAAAGAAAAATGTGGATATAACCATTTTGGGCGGGAACAAATCCCTAAATAGATGCTTGAAAGATCTAATAGGCTATGACTGCAAAACCCATTTCCTTCAAGATAACTGCCGAGATGGAGGAATATATCCGCGCCCGCTCTACCGACTTGCGTGTGGCCACCACCTGCGAAGGGCCTTTGATGTTCTCTGTCAGGATCAGTCCACCCAAAGCGACAGATCAGATAATATTAGTAGGAGACCGCAAGGTCTATATTTCTGCTGTCCAGGCGCCCTACATCAAAGCAATTGACGATAAGATGCTTCCGCGCTGCGCCCTTGAAAAGAAACGAAAGTAAAATAGCTACAGTGGCTCTGTGAACCCACTCCATTTCATTCATCAGGGAATGGATATCTCTTTTATTTGGGATAGAATTTGGAATTGATTTCCTCACGCAGCTTGAATCCCTTCAATCCTGAGATGGCCAGAAAAGACCACCAAAGAAGAAGACATCCAAGAAGCCCCAAAGAGATCAGGATATAATCCATCATCTACAGCTCCTTGATATTATTGCACATCTTATACCTATATAGACGATTGTGACCAGCTAATCCGTCCATAAACAAATCACACATCAAGTATGATATTCCGCCAACCCTATACCAGTGAAAGCTATTACAGTGTTTAATTAACACAGTATCTATATATTACTACTATATAAGTTTATGCACAAGCAAATGATATAAATAACGCAGTGGGCAATAGATGGCAGACAGATAGCAATTCAAGTCAAAATATATAAAAAATTTAGCGTTTATGTCGCCAACCATCAAGAGCGCGCATGGATTTGGCACGATGGGATATCTGATTCTTCATTTCCATATCCATCTCCGCCAGGCTTATGCCATTGACATAGAATATGGGGTCATAGCCAAATCCGTGGTTGCCCCGCGGCTCAAAGCCTATCTGCCCATGCACCTCTCCGGAGAATAATTTGGTTTCCATCCCCGGTTCAATATAAGCGACAACTGATTTGAAGTAAGCTGCCCGATTCTCCTCGCCTTCCATGAGCCGCAGTATCCCGGCATTGCCGATCGTCTTCTGCACATACGCAGAATAAACGCCCGGAAATCCTCTCAGAGCCTGCACAAAGAGGCCTGCATCTTCGAGCATCACCTGCCCCTCCTGGCGGAGGGCGACCTCTTTCATGCCATAGAGAGACACTTCTTCTAAAGTGTCTGCCTGAATCTCGGTATAGCCGATGTCCCTCTGCACGAGATCACCAAATATTGCCTTCGCCTCAGCGTACTTTCCCTTATTGCTGGTCACAAAATAGATCATACCGCCCTCTTTGCCCCTTTGCTCTATTAATCTTAGCTGTCCTGCCAGGCCCACCAAGGGCAACGTTTTTAGATGCCTAGCACAAAATGGAAAGGGTTAATGCGGGATCTGGTGAGTCTAAAATGCAGCTAGGAGACAGAATCTCCGTAAAGAAGAACGGCACACGCTATGAGGGTGTGATTATGCCTGGACGGCGCGAAGGATACCTGGTCATGAAGCTGAAAAACGGCTACAACATAGGTTTGCGCGCCGATGAGTGCGAGATACAGCTCCTGCAAAGTAGCCAGGAAAGCAAGCCGATGGACAGTGACAGGCCTTTTCGGGCTAAAGAGGGTCTTCCCCAGGTTTCTATTCTCTCCACCGGAGGGACGATTGCCAGCAAGGTCGATTATCGCACGGGTGCCGTCACCAGCCAGTTCTCCGCAGGGGAGATCATTTCCGCCATCCCGGAACTGGAAGAGATCGCCAACTACCGCGCTCGAGTCATCTATCAGATCCTGAGCGAGAATATGCGCGCCGAATACTGGATAAAGCTCGCGCAGTCCGTGGCCGAGGAGATCCGTTCCGGTGCAGAAGGGGTGATCATAACCCACGGCACTGACACCATGATGTACACGGCTGCGGCGCTCTCCTTCATGCTGAAAACGCCGGTGCCGGTGGTAGTAGTCGGCTCGCAGAGAAGCTCTGACCGACCCAGCAGCGACGCATCCATGAATGCCGTCTGCGCAGCAACTGTCGCCATCAGCGATATCGCCGAGGTATGCGTGGTTATGCACGGCACGACCAACGACGATTACTGCTCAATCCACCGCGGAACCAGGGTGCGAAAGATGCATACCTCTCGCAGAGATGCTTTCCAGAGCATGAATCAGCAGCCGATCGGAAAGGTGGACTATCTCACCAGAAAGATCGAAACCTTTGGCCATTACCGGCACCGCGGCGAGGTGGAGCTGGCCGTTATGGACAAGCTGGAATCAAAATGCGCTCTGGTCAAGTACACCCCCGGGTCTTCGCCGGAGATTCTGAACTACTATATCGATAAAGGGTATCGCGGCATAGTGCTGGAAGGGACCGGCCTCGGCCATGTGGCATCCGACTGGATCGACGGCATCAAAAGGGCCACTGAGGAGAACATCCCGGTGGTGATAACCTCTCAATGCCTGCGGGGCAGAATATGCGACCGGGTTTACGATACGGGCCGCTACATGCTGGATGCAGGAGCAATTGAAGGCGAGGATATACTGCCCGAAACCGCCCTGGTCAAGCTGATGTGGGCGGCTGCAAATGCCAAGGATGCCGGGGATATCCGCGCCATAATGAACAGGCCTCTTGCCGGGGAGATGTCTCACTCCACTCCCATCACGGTATAGGGCAGGGCGACTGAAGGGCAATTAAAGCCAAACCTTATAAGCAAGGTGCATATTAGGACCAATCTCAGGATTATCGGAGGAATTTCGTTTTGACACGCAAGCCAGCAAGCATGTATAGAAGGAGGGAACGGCCCTACACTCGCAGAAGATACATGGGTGGCGTTCCTGGAAGCAAGGTAGTACATTATGATATGGGAAATTTGACAGAAGATTTTCCCATCAAGCTAACGCTCGTAGTCAGGGAGCCCTGCCAGATCAGGCATACTGCTCTTGAAGCAGCCAGGGTTTCAGCTAACCGTTACCTCTTGAAGGTAGCAGGCAGAACCAATTTCCATCTCAAGCTGAGGACCTATCCTCACCATGTCATCAGGGAGAACAAGCAGGCAACGGGCGCAGGCGCAGACCGTGTCTCCAGCGGCATGAGAATGGCCTTCGGCAAGGCTGTGGGAACTGCCGCCCGGGTCGAAGCAGGCCAGAAGCTCTTTACCGTGGGAGTACCGCTTTCATATCTCAATGAAGCCAAGGTGGCATTGACGAGAGCCGGACATAAATTGCCGACGCCGATTCAGATCATAGTGGAGTCGGGCCAGGAACTAATAAAGTAATCAAGGTATCTGGATGGATGATTATTTAGCGGGCCTGGATCGGGCCATGAAGAAGATGCCGGCCACTCGAGAATCCAAGGAGCGGTTCGTCATACC
>Ga0116170_10000507_pt1 | contig 41338 bp, 31 predicted proteins | sample AD_JPNHW1_MetaG_FD_89797 | JGI IMG/M metagenome (GOLD analysis project Ga0116170, IMG submission 89797) | Active sludge microbial communities of municipal wastewater-treating anaerobic digesters from Japan - AD_JPNHW1_MetaG | ecosystem: Engineered > Bioreactor > Anaerobic > Digestate | place... | reverse complement strand
CGGCTCACCGATCTCTTATGTGTCTCCTGGTTCTTTGACTTCACATCAAGAAAAAGGAGACACTGTACCTTAGATCTTTCGGTTGTCGGTACTTCTATTTTGGATTAGGTTTTCTACAGAGCAAAAAATCCCAATTCTACATTACACGGGATCTTACAAAGTAAATAATTAAAACCAGGATAAGAAGGAAAATACCCGGTATCGCAATAGTTGAAAATTCAGGAACAGGATGATTTTTGTTGTTTCCGGTATCAGGGGGATTGGGTAATGGAATGGTTTCATTGGTTTTACCGACAGGGCTGACGGGTGAGGATTTTGATAATTCACAAGATACTGCCGCACCATTCATCATATTGTTGTTTGCATCCTGACCTTCAGTTAAAATAATCACTGCATCCGGGTTAAGATTTTTACCGTTCTTGAACGTTATTATGGACCAAAGTAAAGGAATACCTTCATTGTCATAGACGGTTGCTGCTTCAATTGCAAGGAACAACATAACCAACAGGACAATTGGAACGATAGACATCCGCCTTATAGGTATCATGACATCCATCCTACAACTTTGTATATCCAAATAATAACATCAGGATTCTTTTCACTACAGTATGTTCAAATTGCGTACATGTGAAATTCAGAATAATGGGTTAATGAATTATGGCTTTGCAGGAAAGCATTGCAACTACCCCACATATTACCTGCAAATTCCAAGGGAGTAACCATTTTGACCAAAAAAACAAAAATTTTGCGACGAAAGAGAGGGTGCCATGCATTAAATGTCCGCAGCCAGACCTGGAGATTTAGGTATTTTGTAATCAGGGGTATATGATATCCCGAATTGATTTTACACATATACCATTTCTGCACATAAGACAGGATCCTTCCTCTCTGGAAGCTGACGGTACCAGAAAGCATTACAGGTTTATCGTAATTGGGGCTCATTTGGGGTTATCACATTGTGCCAATGAACGATTTTATTGACAGAACCAAACATTCCGATCCTTTGTTCGACCTCTCCGAAGAACCATTCAATTTTCCCATTCGTCAGGGGTGTTTAATCGCTGTCGGGATATGTCTGATATTATGAAGAACAAGAACTCTCCGAATTTAGGGTGAGTATGCTCGCGGTCGCGAGCTGAAACGAATTGCGTACCATTGTCCGTCAGGATCTCGCGGGGAGTCCCGTATTCCCGAAATCCCTGATTGAGAATCGAGATGATAATATCGGTCGTAGGAGAAACAAAAACACCGTGACAGGCGATAAGGCGAGATGAGTCGTCCATGAATGTGACCAGCTACTCCTTCGATCCATCAAGTTCGAATTCTTTCCAGTCTCCCTGTCACATCGACAGGGAATGAGCCCGTTCATACTGGACATACATCCGTTGTTGCCGCTTTTTATATTGATCTCCACCAGGCCGGGGGTCAACAAAGACCGTATAGATTCGTTTATGCTGGATTTGAATCCCGTACGTTTCCTCGATCTTCTTCCCCAGATTGGTGGGACTTACGTTGTTGGCCCGGTATGTTCCAAGGATCAACGCTTCTATTCGTTCATCGATTAGTTCTGGCTTCCTCCCGGATTGCCGGAGTACCGGATATTCCCCGCATCCTTTGAACTGGTCGATGAGTTGATACACTCACTGGCGGGTAATCTGGAAATCCGGGGCTATTTTAAAAAACCGGCTTTTCATTTGCCCATTGGAGGATGATGCGATGGATATCCCGATTCGCTAATTTGCTCACATCGCTGTTTACGCATGTTGTAAAATGATTTTGGGACACCACACCGTTTCAACTGCGCCCAAAAACCATAAACATTCAGTTGCATTAAAAGAAAGCCGAACCTTACATTTAACGTAAGGGGGAGTCTTTCACAATCCAACCGGGCATTTAACGTCTGAATATCTTATTGTAAACTCGTATCGACATTGACGATACAATCAGGGGTTTTTTCTTTGCAGACCCGGAACTTCCCTTTCGGCACCACAATTTCAAACCGTGCCCCTTCACCAGACCGGCTTGTTTCCTGAATCGTAATTTCAGTAACGCCAAGAATCTCACGGATTAAAAAGAGGCCAAGACCTGAATACCTGCCATACCCCCGCTCGAATATCTTTTCTCTTTCATCATGTGGCATACCAATCCCGTCATCGGACACTATAATAGTATAGGTTCCCGCCGTTCTTGATCCACGAACCTGAATTTCATGCGCATTTTTTCCGTGCTGCTCAACATTATCAAAGAGATTATAAAAGACATGGGCAAACATCAAATCTGCAAAAATTTCGACAGGATCCAAATCTATTTTCACGGGAATCCGGCCAATTGGCAGATTTTTAATTATCTCACGAATGTTCTGCCACTCAGCGGACTGCAACCCGGTCTGTTGATATACCCGGATAAATTGCATCTGTCGGGTTATCGCGGTTAATGCATTTTCTGCCTTTCCCATATACTCATCAGTAATCTCATCCAACGGCTTGTGACGAATGACCGAAAGGAAACCCTGCAATGAAATCAGCTGATTATTGATATCATGGCAGATTACTTCATCAAGAATTGAAATTTTCCGGTTTGCTTCTGCAAGCGCCAGTTTCACTTTCCTGCACTCTGAAATATCACGAATAATTCCTTCACAGCAGATCTCGCCGGATTCATCAGAAATGACCCCCGCGGTTATTAATATCTGGTGAGTGGTCCCATCACATCTAATAAATTCAGTCTCATATTCGCTAATGCGACCATTCCTTAAAAGATCATCGAAAAAATATCTGGCATCTTCAGGGTGCCGAAAGAATCGATTGATCGATAAATCTGTGATCTTTTCTTCCGGATCCAATCCTATGAGATCATGTATCGAAGGACTTGCTGAAATTAATATGCCATCCCGGCCGAACCGGAAATATACATCCCGTATACTGGCAAGAATATTACGATATTGGTCTTCTAATTCCTGCAATTTTGTTTCGGACTCTTTCTGTACGGATATATCCAATGCATTTACGATAAGGCGAATCTCATCATTTTTTCCGGCCCTGACAAATACAGACCATCCCTCCATCTGCACTGTTCGGGTAAATGAGGTTTTGTCAATTATCTCGACGTTGCAACTGTTATTGGGCCGACCCTGGCGAAGCCTGTTAAAAAAACCAAAGTACTGAGCGCGGGATTTCGGTGAGATAAACGTATGAATCGGCCGACCAATCAGCTGGGGGCGTTCAGCCCCAAGAAGATATGAGCTAAAAAGATTTGCCTGAAGAATGATACCGCGTTTATCAAGCATGAAGTATCCAACTGGTGAATACTCACATATCTTTTGATATATCTCCAGGGAAGCACGTGTTTTATCATTTACGTTCTGGAGATTCTTGATCTGCAGTTTTAATTCGATCTGACGAGTCTGGAGCATGCGGAGGAGATTCGTAAGGTCATCCGTAGGATAAAAAGATCTTTTGTATTTTATTTGTCCTTCGGGTCGTTTTGTTTTCTTCAGTGGCCCATCTGCAGGTATATCCATATTGCGCTCTTCATTTTTCAGGGTCATTGTTTTTCAAATCCAACCTACGATAACTGCAAGGCTCAACAGATTTTTGAAATGTTTGTATAGTGACAAATTAGCAAGGCTTATGCATGATTGTCTCAAAAAAATCCGACAAATTTGGAGTATCTTTGGATATGATTGAATGAAGAACCGGGATACAGCGAATTGATATAAATCGGGGAAAACACCTGAAAATGATGATAACAAACAATTTTCCCGATTGTTTATTGTTACCATCTTAATTTTAAAAAGCATTTTTCACCGTATTCGTTACCAGGTAATGCAACAGGGCAAATTTCAATCAAATGTTTCCCGGATAGGTGTTCGTCAATCTGTTCAATTGAATGGAGGTCAGGGTACATTTTTATTTCAGGATAATACCGACATATACCTGACTTAAAAATTCATTTATTATAAGTAATTATAGCAATTTGCAAGGCGTGGATGCGTTGCAACCCTTAATAATCTGCGATTATAGCATGAAAATATGAAAAGGGATTGATGATCATGGTATCATTCAAGTGCAGCGACATAGAAAATGATTGTTGTTTTGAGATTCACAGTGGCAGTATATCTGAGATAAACAGGCAAATAATTGACCATTTTCACGAAAACCATAACGTGAAAGTTATACCTGCTGAAATTATGTTAAAAGTTAAAAATTCCATCAAACCATAAACATTTTTAAAGGATTTCTGAAATTTCTGCATTTCTTCTTTTATTCAAGAAATACATAATGTATGTATATTGACATTTTGAAAAGTAAAACAAAATGCTGCATATTAGTAATTGAAAACATACAGACTATTTTAAAGATAAAATGCGGGGATGATTGGAAGTTTTGCTGATAAAGAAAGTATAGATGATTTTTGGATAACCTGTATAAAAATAAGGACTAAAAAACACCAAAGACCGATGACGAAGAGTTAAGATGCAAATCCTAAAAAAACAGGTTTTTTTCCAACTCCATATATGGCAAATAATAATAATGCCGTTTTCATCCCGAATTGCCAAAATAACTTTTTAAAATTGCAGGAAATGAACTGAAGAATTTTTCAATTTTAATCCCTGTGACAGCCTTTATTTTTAATTTTATGTGCCAAAAATAATTATTTTAAATAATATAAATATTTTATTGCATGGCAAATGTATATATATCACAATTAAAATATGCAAAGAGGCATACTAATAATTCAAATAAATCAATCAAATAATATTGGAAGGATATTTAAGAATGAAGGCGCAATGCAAATCAGGAAGCACCTAAGACAGAAAATGTTCTAAAAGCCGGATGTAAATGGGGGAGTAAAATGGAATATTATAATAATACATCAAATGGCACAAGCAAAGGAATCAATAAAGAGAATATTGCAAGCCAGGAATATAATCAGGAATTAAATAAAATCAGAAGTATCCTTGTTGGATCATCCAAAGGATATACGGTCACCGAAATTGCCAGAAAGATTAAGATTAACAGAAATTCAGTAGCAAAATACCTGGATATTCTTGTCACTGCCGGTGTCGCGGAGATGAAGATGGTAGGTTCAGCCAAACTCTTCACACTTTCAAAACGCATGTCTATCACATCCATCATCAACATCTCTTCTGATTATATTCTCCTGCTTGATGAAGATTCCAATGTTACCTATGCCAATGAAAATATGCTGAAATTTGAGGGAAAGTCGCTGGACGAGATTGTCGGAAAGCAGGTGAACACACTGGAGTTAGTTCGCTCTGCGGGAAGCAATATCAGCCAACTCTTTAAAGAAAGTTTACAAGGCAAGGAAGTATCTACGGATATTGAATTTACAGCAAATAATACTACGATTGTATTCCGTGCAAAGTTTGTCCCGGGAATTCTTGAGAACAGCAGGAAAGGCTTAATCGTCATCATGAGTAAAAAGGACGAATTCCTGCATAGCCCGCAGAATAACAAAACTGAAAAAAATATAATCCTTGGGAAAAAGAACGAGGAGTTAATCGTTGACAACAGTATAATTTCCTGCCCCCCCAAAAAAAATGCTGCGGATAATACACAAGGGAAAAAATTCTGGGACTATATGGCAATTGCCCCTGAAGGTATCTGGGCGGTTGATGAGAAAATTAATACAACATTTATCAATAAAACGATGGCGGAAATGCTTGGATATTCAGTTGATGAGATGATTGGTCAGCCGTTCTTTAATTATCTTGATGAAACATGTATCGAACATGCAAAAAAGACATTTGAAATACATCATAAAGAACATGCAATAAGAAGAAAAAAGGGAGTCCGGTTTATCCGGAAAGATAAAACGAAAATTGACACCATAGTTGCATCAACTCCTTTTTTTGATGAAGCCGGAGTCTTTACCGGAGCCCTGACAATTATTTCTGATATAACTGAATGGAATAAAACTGAAAAAAACCATCGTGAAAATGAAGAATATTCCAGGGCAATTATTGCAGCCTCTCCAAATGGCATGATTATTTTCGATAGTACCGGCCGCATCCGAATGACAAACCGACAGACAGTCCGTTACTTTGGTTATTCAGATTCCAAAGAACTGGAAAATGAGAATATCTTTAATTTTATTTCTCCTGACGATTTCAAGAAATGTCATACATTCCTTCATAATCCAAATAAAAATGAAAATGTAACGACAATTGAGTGCAGTTTTATTAAAAAGGACAGTTCTGAATTCAATGCCGATCTGATGATATCTCTATTTGGAGAAATGTCAAGAAAGGAAAATTTATTCATTGGAGTCATTACCGATGTAACTGAACGCAGAAAAGCAGAGGCAAGCATCAGGAAATCTGAGCGCATGTACCGTTCTCTTGTTGAAGGAATCAGCCATATAATTTTTACATTAGACCTTAAAGGGAAGATCACTTACATCAGTCCCGTAATACAGCAAATCCTCGGATACCTGCCAAGTGAGTTGATCGGAAAACATTTCTACGTACTCACCCCGTCTGATGCACGCCAGACTATTAGTATGAAATTAGCGGGAGCACAATCCGGGAGATCCGCCCCATTTGATATTCAGGCAATAGATAAATCTGGCAACCAACGGTGGGTCCGTATTATTGTCGGAGCACAGAAAGAAGATGGAAAAGCAATTGGTTTTTCAGGACTTATCGGGGATATTAACAATTGGAAACTGGCCGAAGATGCTTTTGCCCAATGTGAATTAAAATACAAAGCAGTTGTTGAAGATCAGACTGATCTCATCTGCCGGTTCTCTCCGGACCTTAAAATCCGTTTTATCAACCCGTCATTTTGCAGGTTTTTTGATCAAAAAGAGGAGAATATTCTGGAAAAATCAGTTACTGATTATATACCTACCCTGTCCAATCAGGTATTTCTGGAATTAATTAACCAGTTAAATAAAGATCGACCGGTGAGAATCCTTGAGATGGATTTTATCTCACCATCCGGTATCCAATATTCATATCATACAAGCGTTCATTGCATTTTTAATTCCAGTGGCGAGAAAGCTGAGTATCAGATTATTTGCAGGGATATTACAGAATTAAAAACCTATTTTGAGAGATCTCAAAAACTCCTGCAGAACCTGCAGTTGCATGAAGCTGAATTAAATGTTCAGAATGAAGAATTGAAACGTTTACAGAAAGTTGCCCAATTTAGTGAGAGGAGATATCGTGATCTCTATGATGAAGTTCCGGCAGGATATCTGATACTGGATACAAATGGCAGGATTATTGAGATAAACCAGACCGGGGCCCAACTTCTTGGTGACATGAAAAATCAGTTACTCATGCAGTCATTTTCAGATTATATTTCACAGGACTGCCGGTCGGCATTTTCAAAATTCCTCAAAACAGTGTTTTCTGTACAAAAACGACAGATGTGTAACATTACCGTTTCCTCATACAGTACTCCGGCAACAAATGTCTTACTTATAGGAAAACTTATTGAAGGCCAGTCGGGCAAACCTGCACAATGTCGGGCAGTCCTGATTGATTTCCCTGACTCCGGCACTATAGACCAAAAGCAAGAGTCTTTTGAGGGCGTTGATAAGGATCTTACCGGCGATGCTACAATAAAATGCACAGCCTATGGGATAATTAATGACTGGAACCGGGCCGCGGAACGTGTCTTTGGTTATTCCAAAGAAGATATAATGGGTAAACCTATCTCCCTCCTTGTCCTGCCTGGCAATACCCATGAACTGTCTCCGCTTCTTGAAGGTATTTTTAAAGGAGAAAATGTCGATCCTTACGAAACTTCGTCAATTAAAAAGAATGGCAGTATTATTACGGTAACATTCACGGCCTCACCATTAAAAAATTCAGCAGGCAATGTCACCGATGCTCTGATTCTTGTTCGGGAAAATATCCACAAATCAACAGACAAAACCCCTCGCTTAGAAAACCCCTCACGGTTTGTTGATCCGTCATTAGTAATGACCAGGTGACTGCGATGTTTTTTAGCATAAAAAACCTTCCCGCGACAGATTTCTTCATTGATTATCTGAAGGCAGGAGTTCTATGAGAGATTTTACATTACAAATGTATCACGATTTATGTACAACAGTACTTACAAAGTATTCTGTTGTCACCGTGCTTGATTATATACAAAACCAGCCCAAAAATGTTGCCATTTTCCGGCATGACGTTGATAAAAAACCCAAAAATGCCTTTGCAATGGCAAAACTTGAAAAATCCCTTGGCATATGCTCCACGTATTATTTTCGCACCGTCCCGGACTCTTTTGACCCGGAAGTAATTCTAAAAATAAGTGAGATGGGTCATGAGATTGGATACCATTACGAAGTGCTTGACACGGCCCGTGGAGATTATAAGAGCGCCATCAATCAGTTCGAAGAAAACCTGGATCGGTTTCCGTGCGAAATCGATACGATTTGTATGCATGGCAATCCGCTTACACCATGGGACAACCGGGATCTCTGGTCAAGATACGATTTTAAAAAATTTGGAATTACTGGTGAAGCATATCTTTCACTTGATTTTTCAAAAATCGCCTATTTTTCAGACACCGGCAGGGCCTGGCACGATCGATATTCCATAAAAGATATTACAAAAGTCTCACCGGTTGATACAACCATTATCAGCCACACTTCTGATCTGATTGAACATATACCCAAACTGTCCTGTCCGGTATGTATTGTCACACATCCCCAGCGGTGGAATGATGCAATTGTTCCATGGATGACCGAACTTTCCGGGCAGATGGCAAGGAATATCGGTAAAACGGGAATCCGATATTTAAAGAGGTTAAATGGAACCCCCCGCTGACAAAGAAATACATGGTGCTGTTGTTATTGGCGACCATGTCCAGTCTCTTGGGATTATCCGTAGTCTTGGCAGGAAAAAGATCCCGGTTTATCTTGTAAACGACCAGTCCCTCTGTATTGGGAGATTTTCAAAATTCACCACGAAGTTTTTCCAATGCCGGAATTATCACAATCCCGATATCCTTGTCCGTTTTCTTACAGATCTTGCAAGTCTGGAAAAAATTAACGGGTGGGTTGTATATCCAACAAATGATGCTGCAATTTACGCAATTTCAATTAATAAAAAGAACCTTGAACAATATTTCCGTATTCCAACCCCCGAATGGGAAGTAACCCGGAAGGCCTATAATAAGAAACTAACCTATGCAATCGCTGAAAAATGCGGAATACCCGTACCGGATACAAAATATCCGGAAAATTTGAACCATCTTATTGCCATTTCCAAATCGATTCGTTACCCGGTTATTCTGAAACCTGCGATAATGTATACATATTATAAGATAACCGGGAAAAAAGCGATTATAGTCCGAAATTCGGATGAGTTGATGAACGAGTACAGACGGATGTCCTCTGTCATCCCCCCGGAAGATATCATGATCCAGGAAATTATTCCTGGTCGTCCGGGTCAGCTTTACTCTTTCTGTTCCTTTTTTAAAGACGGTAAGTCCCTTGCAACCTGTGCAGCCAGACGTTACCGGCAAAAACCCATGGATTGTGGTAAAGGCACTACATTTGCCCGAAGCGAAGTTGTCCCGGAACTGGAAGGATATGGTACAAAATTTCTTCGGGAAATTGGATATTATGGGCTTTCGGAGGTTGAATTCAAGAAAGATCCACGGGACGGGAAATACAAACTGCTTGAAATGAATGCAAGAACCTGGCTCTGGCACAGTCTTGCGATCCAGTGCGGCGTTAATTTTCCATATATGCTATATGAAGACCAGATTACAGGAAATACAAAACCCGCCGCTTTTTTCCGGAGCGGTGTGCAATGGGTGCATTTCTATACGGATTTCGCAATCTCGGTAAACGAGATCCTGCACAGGAAGATGACTGTCAAAGAATACATCCATTCGTTTGATGGGGAGACTGATGAAGCGGTCTTTGCACGGGATGACGCCATGCCATTCCTTGCGGAGACACTCCTTCTCCCTTATTTATATCTGACGAGGTAAAGACATGGACATAATAGTTATTTTTGGGGCAATTGTATTCGCATTCTTGCTCGCATTTGTTTTAAGTCTGAAAGGAGGTTTTGTTCGTTCGACGGTTATGGTGTGGCCAATCCTGATTGGTATCATTGCCGGAATTACAGTTTCCTTTGGGCTTTCAGGATATCCCATTTATCTGATGCTTATTGCAGCATTTTTCCTCGATATTCTCATGGGGATATTGATTCTTGGAATATGGTTCTACCGGGACCCTGAACGAAATCCCCCAAAAGAAAAAGGAAAGATCCTTGCTCCTGCAGATGGAAAAATAAAATATATCCGTAAGATCGAAAGTGGATCTTTTCCATTTTCAGAAAAAAACGGCCGGGAAATCCGGCTTACTGAATTTGTAGGGTCAGATTCGGTGCCAAAGACCGGATACATTATCGGCATTGTAATGTCCGTTCTTGATGTTCACGTAAACAGAGCCCCGGCTGCCGGCACTGTCATTTTTGTCAGGCATACGCCCGGTCTTTACCTGTCACTCAAAAAATTTGAAGCATTTGTCCAGAACGAACGTGCCGCTTATCTGATCGATACCGGGGAATATGTTGTCGGGGTTATCATGATCGCATCCCGTATCGTAAGAAAAATTGTAGAATACAAAAAGGAGGGGGAACTGGTAGACGCCGGGGAAAGAATCGGCATGATAAAATTTGGTTCTCAGACTGACCTGATAGTTCCACCAACAGTTGAGATAAACGTCAGGGAAGGCGATCAGGTCTATGCCGGGGAAACAGTTATCTGCACAATCAGGGAGAAGAACGAATGAACCCGATAAAATTTGTGAAAAAAATCATTTCCGCAGGATTCCGGTGGATTGCATCCTTTATTTCCCCAAATGGTTTTAGGGTATTACTCTGGCGCTGGAGCGGGACAAGTGTAGGAAAAGATGTGTATATCGGGAAAAACGTTCGCCATATTCATAACACCAGTGAACCGAATCGTCTTTTTATTGAAGACAGGGCCGGGATCGCATATGACGTTACCATAATTACTGAGTCATCTCCCATCTGGAATGCCAAAAATCCTTCGCGACTGCTTGAGTATGGCATTGTAGAACGAGGGGACGTCAGGATTATGCATGACACCTGGATTGGAACCAAAGCAATAATTCTCCCAAACGTAACAGTCCACGAACTCTCAATTGTTGGTGCAGGATCTGTCGTAACAAAGGATGTGCCACCCCGGTGTGTTGTTGCCGGTGTACCGGCCCGGGTTATTCGACAACTGGACAAAAAACCATGAAAATACTTATTGACATCGGACACCCGGCCCATGTGCATTTTTTCCGCCATGCTATCCGGGCCTTGAAGGATCACGGACATGAAATTGTCGTTATGACAAAAGACAAAGAGGTCACTATCGCGCTTATGGAAAAATATAAAATACCCTTCATCAACCTCGGAAAACCGGGTTCCGGATTACGCGGCAAAGCCCATAGCATGATTGTCTTTGATTACCGGGTCTTTTCAATCGCCCGTAAATTTCAACCGGACCTCCTTGTCGGACTGGGTTCTCCCTACCTCGGCCATGTTTCCAGATTAATCAGGCGGCCATATATTTCGTTCTGGGATACTGAGAATGCAAGCCTCCTCTTTTATCTGTCATATCCCTTTGTAGATGCTATTTGTACACCCGCCTGTTTCCGATTGTCTCTTGGTAACAGACAAGTCTGCTATGCGGGTTATAAAGAACTCGCTTATCTTCACCCAAATCATTTCAAGCCAGATCCGGCAGTTTTGGATGAACTTGGTTTATTGCCGGATGAGCGGTTTATTATTGTCCGTTTTATCTCATGGGCAGCTTCACATGATGTTGGCTTGAAAGGCGTCAAAGATCCTGTACGCATGGTCCGGGAACTGGAACAATATGGCCGGGTGTTAGTCAGTTCTGAAAAAAAGATCGAAGGAATCGATAAACACAACATGCTCGATATTTCACCTGAAAAATTTCATTCTCTTCTTGCATATGCTCAGTTATATGTCGGTGAAGGGGGAACAATCGCAACTGAAGCTGCCGTCCTTGGTACTCCTGCAATCCATATCGAATCAGATTCGCATGGTGTTGCGACAGGAAACGCTTCCGGAAACTTCCGGGAACTCAGGGACAGATATGGGTTAATGTTTTTTTACCCGAATGAAGAAAATGCCCTCAAAAAAGCTATCGATCTTCTGGCAGATCCCTCTACAAAAACAACCTGGCAGAAAAAACGTGAAATCCTCCTCAAAGACAAGATAGATGTGTCGGACTGGATGATCCGGTTTATAGAAGACTACCCGGAGAGTTTTTACCAGTATCGAACAACGCGGCGATAATAAAAAAAATTCAGTATCTGAATTAAATTTCATCGTTTTTTCTGATATTATTTGCACTCATTTGAAGGGCTTCATTTTATTGTGGATGTGGACAACTGTTAGGGATTATTCATTTTTTTTTAGAAATGATTTCAGATAATGTTTGCACATAGAAAATTGGAGTTACATCTTTGGGAGGGTATGAAAAACTCAAATACCCCGCTGAAGTGATTTTGGTGTTTATCGCATCTACGAACAACCGGATCATGGCACATTCTGTTAAAATTGACATGAATTAATCCGGCTCGCACACAAATAATGAAAATTAAAAATAGAGTATCCACTTTTGGATGAGAGATTAATTTGATCAGGTGGTTTTTCATGAGAAATCCGCCTAATGCCCCCTCAATCAGGAAGCATATCAAAAGAAACATCTCGCAAAAAGCATCGTTCCTGCATAGAAACACGATTTTGTAAATTGGCCCCGATTTGGCAATCGGGAGCTGATTCTGGCGATTTATTGCATACTGCATTTTTTAGGGCAGCCGAAAAAATGCGGAATTCACTAAAAAACCTGCGGAAATGAAATAAAATCGTGTGATTTGGGCTTATTTCGGTAACTTTTACGCCAGAGGAGCAAAACTGCGCTAATAGGGCCCTTTTATTTTGAGGATCGCGTCCCTGCATAAAGTTTGGGACGCTGGCGGGATTTTTCCCCAAAGCGGGTATCTTTTGTTTTTGAGTGTTTCATCAACGACTATTTTTAATCGTAGTATCATTCTTCAAAAATATATGAAAATTAAAAATATCTTCTTTATCCATGTCAGAAAAAATTGATTATCCCTTCCGTAGCACTTTGTAAATTTGAGACCGGCACAAATCCGACTTCAGATGCATTATCTGCGCCTGTTAAAAGACTATTGTTATCTTTTTTGTCACGGACTGGTGACACCCCGGGTTTTGAATCAACATGGATTCCAAGAATATCGCCGGCAAGGTTGTTGTTTCCACCAATGTAATACTCTACTGCATTGTTTGCGGTTTTTCTTGCAGTCACATAATCTGCCCGCTTATTCATAGTTATCCATGCCACTCCATTGTAGTTCAGATAACTTCCGCCAAGAAGCGTAATCTCCGTTACACCCTTACTCTGACGGACAAACAATATCTCAGCATCAGTTGCAAAATTGCCAATTTCTGATTTCCCACTACCGGCATAAACCGTATCATTGCCCTGCGAGGACCGGATACTAAGTGCATTGCCAGAGCCTTTGACCGAAATTTTTTCAACAACTTTCTTCTCTTCTTCAGAATACCGTGAGAGAAGGGCGGTCACCCGGTAAAGGTCCTTTGCTGCGGGCGATGATAACCAGACATCCGGGGAATATACTTCAGCATGGTAATCATATCCCCCGGTCCTGCCAATTAATTTTGTCACTTTTACTCTGGAATCAGGTACAGATACTACCTGAAGTTCTACTTTTTTCCCGTATGGATTAACAGTCTCCCACGTAAAACGAGATGTTGTAATACCCGTATCTGTTTCAGTTTTATATGGCAGAGATAGCCAGTCAATTTTTTTGTTGCCTACCGTGAGATTCCCATTTACATGACCGATAGTATCTTCGGTGACAACATTGCCATTCATTGTTGTAGGTTCGATATTCTGACTTGTAGGCCGGAAGATATTATCATAAATCCATGGTTCAGATCCCTCAAACCGGTCAAATACGACAAAATAGTCATTCTGGTATATCACTGCCCTCCGGTACCGGATTTGTGAAGAAAGTGATTGTGGCGTTAAAAAGTTCTTACCAAGAACGGTCGTAATCTTTTCGTCCAGATACATAAACTGGATCCAGGGCACCTGCAGATATGATTCAATCGTCACGGGCGTAACCACTTTCTTTTGTGCATCACCTTTGTAAATTCCCCGGGCATTACTGTCCGACCACTCTGCGGTATCAAATGGCTTTCGGGGATCTTCTATGGCAACAGTATTATGACTTACATCGTGATGCCCGTAATTCTGGTCAGGGACATACTTATCCTCACCACCATCGGCAAGCAGGAGGTCTCCCCGACTATAATATTCAAAAGAGGACTGGTCATGATGGGCAGTATCCCGGTTTACATTTGAAACAAAATTATATGTAATAAGGGAAAGCCAGTCTGCATCTGAGTCCCAACTTGCACGGAAGACCTGGTACATCGAATCTGGATCGAGGTGACTGGTCCATGGAGGGAATGCCCCATTGATTGAATTATCCTTCTGATAAACGCAATACAGGAGTGCGGGAATCTCTCCGCCCTGAGTTGGAGCATAGGTTAGGATATCTGTGGCGGCTACCCGGTTATCAAAATTTAACACCCACGACTTTTCTGTATCATTGTACAAATTATAAAATACCTTATGGTATGTCCATTTGGAATTGCCATTCGTAACACGGTCGTTGTTATATCCGTCGGGCAAGGATTCCCAAATTTCTGATATAAAAGCAAGTTTCACCTGAGGGTATTTTTCAAAGGGATTTACTTTATAGAAATGGTTGTAAACCTGCATCCACCATGCAAAAGACGGAAGAATATATGATTTATAAGACCCCCCGGTGTCCACTCCGGTAGAATCAAAACTGGCATCCAGCAATGACTGATCATATGAATGTAATTTGTCATTAACAAACAGGTAATCTGTTCCCACTTTAAGCCAGTCATCCGGACCTGACTTTAATTTGAGCTTGTGAGGATTTGTGTAGTCCGACAATGCCGCACCCGCAATCCCCACCATAGGGTATGCTTTCCCCTGAAAATCCGGGAAATTAACGCCGGTTGGATCTTTGCCGTTATTATTGAGCGAAAGATAAACCGAATCCGCCATCAATGCCAGTTTGTCCCGGATTTCTTCATCACTTTTTGGATCAAGCGTAGGCTGTATCCAATCGTATGCAATAGAATAATATCCCAAACCCAATGGCTTGTCGGCAGGCGTTCCTTCGGTTCCATTATCCAGATTCAAAAGGGCTTCTTTTACTTTTGCCGCATATTGGGGATCTTTTGTAATTTGGTATGAAAGTGCGGTTTTTAAGGCAAATTCGCCCCGATAATTTATCCGGTTATAGCCTCCCTGGAGCTCTCCGGTAAAGTCCATTGCAAGTACACTTTTACCTGTATTTAAAATCTGCAACTCATATGTGTTGTATGGCTGTTCGTTACGATACTGATAACCGGGTGTTTCGGATATATCGTGGAAGAGAAGAGCCGGGTGTGATACTGTTACAGCTGCCGACGCAAATCCCGAAATGAAAAATGTAAGCGATATAAAAACAAGTAAAATTAGTTTTCCCCTGATCCATCCCCATTTCATATCTAAGAAAAAAGTTAAGAATATAATTAATGATATGCAATGCAAATCTTAAAAAATATTAATAAATTCAAATTTTGATAAGGTTCCGGATTAAAATAATAAAAGAGTGAGTTGCCCTCGAAATTTTTAACGATAGCACTTTTTGCATTGCACTGGTGCCATGCATATCTTATTTTAAAACATATCAAGAGGTTTATAATATCAAAAATTTTTCAGGAAAAATTATGATTCGCCCGCCAGATAAAGAAAATATTAAATATAAGTTGGTAGGTTTTTTGTCTGAAATTAAAAAAGACAAAGGAAATTATCTGCTCATTCTTTTTTTAATTGCGATTTTAATAATTTCATTCATAACTCCATATCTGTATTATGGAAGATTGTTCGGGACAGATGACTATACGCACCTTTTCCATACAGGGAAAATGGCAACTGCAACATCAATTTCATCATTTTATGATGATATGATTGATGAAGTCTCCAATACTGAAAGCGACATCAATCCATTCTATTATCCATTTGGTCTATGGTTGTATGATGCCCAAATCATAAAAATGACCGGTCTTCCGGCTCTTGATATGACCATGCTTTTTGTTATTGTTTTTCTTTTACTGCTTATAGGTTCATTTTATTTTTACTCGCGCCTTTTCCTTACTACAAGGAACCAAAAAATACTAGCGGTCCTGTTTTTGGTTTCCATGCCAAATATGGCGCTGATGGCTTTAGCCTATCGTCCTTCCGTCTTTGCAATTCCCTTTTTGCTGATTATTATCTATGCTGCATTCCATGAGCCAATAGATATCAGACTGATTCCAATTATGCTCCTGTCAATTTTTATTATTGTTATCAGCCATACAGGAACGTATATTTTCCTGATTTCTGTAACAATCACATTTTTCTTTATTTACTGCTTGGTATGGGGGGAATTTTCGTGGAGTGTTTACCTGACCATCCTGAGTTCATTTGTCATTTATGTTGTTACGTTAAGTTGGTTCCCCAACATTTCTTACCAGTACGAAGCCAAATCCTCATTTTTTGTGACCATTGGAAATTTTTTCGCATCAAAATTTAACCTGATTCTTGCAAGCGACATGGGACGAGTCTTTTATGAAAACCTGTTTGTTGGCCAGCAGCTTGTATATGCAGTCATTTTCGGTGCAATCATTTTTACAATTGGCTGGATCCTCATGAACATCCACCAACGGGTTGCCGCTTTTTTTAGAGGATCTGAAAATGTCTTTCCACTGACACTCCCCATCCAAAATATCTCCCATTCACTTGCGATTACACCCCTTTGGATTGGACCAGTTCATTGCGTCTTGTCAGTTTTTGGCGTATTTCAACTAGACAGCAAGGGAAAATGCCTCTTAATCTCAACCTTTGCATGTTCCTTGCTTCCAAATATATTTCAGACCTCATCAGGAATCTTTGCTGAAACCGGTGCTTTAAGAGAAGTCAACTACCTGATTATCATTATTCCCATTACATCTGCACTTGGATTCTGGAAAGTGATCTCTTATTTCAAGGAGTCCACATTTAAGCATAAGAAAGCAATTATCTCAGTAACCTGGATAATTGTACTATTATCAACCATTCTTATACCCACAATCGCTACGTCATATTATCTTCCCAAAATTGCCGGAGAAGACTACATAATAGACGGCATGAAATGGCTGGGAACAACTAATGATCATAATGCAAAGGTAGCCGGGTATGGATACCGTACAGTCCCGATATATACAAATATGACGGATGCTTCGTATGGTCTCCAGTCAGGATCAGACACCCGAAGATTTGCCGGATTATTGGCGGGCATTTATTTCTCAAATAATGAAGAAAACGCCAATAACTTCCTGAGAGAGTATAGTGCCAGGTTCATCCTGATTTCTGACAAAATATTATCCAATTTTGGCAAAACATGGCAAAATGCAACAGTCGATAAAAATTATGCCCTTGATAAGATCTATGCAAGTAACGACTATGGGATATATGAGATCGGAATTTCCCCACAGATGAATGTTCCAAAAATGAATCTTACAGAGAACACAACAATCATGAGCGTAGGGACATCATTTGAGGTTGAATCTCCGCATTATAAAATAATACTTAATGAAAATTCTCCATCTATTGAGAGAATCGGGACTACCAGCCGTAACATGCTGGGTGAGGGTTTTTCCACGGATACAATAAAAATCGCAGAAAATATCCAGAAAAATACCGTTGTAAACCAATATGCAATTTCAAATCTCAATTTTACCCACACGATAGAAGGAAACAAACTTACTTATAATACTCTCCTGAAAAATTCGGAGGACTCGAGTAATGTTTGTAGTCTGATGATAACGTATGAATTTTTCCCGGATTCAATACGAAGGGATTACTTTATATCAAATGATTGGCAGGGCACTAATGGATCTGCAAAGAAAGATATCACACTTTCCTCATTTCTTTTTACTCCGTTGTCTGACTTTATGATAGATACAGATCATGGCCGTCAGACACGCCATATCTATGAATCACAGGATGCTATTGTTATTGATGACATTATTAATGATTTATATGTTCATGATAACGATGTTGGGATATACATTAAATTTGAATCTCCGTTCCCATCATCCATTGGATACCAGGGTTCTACAATCTATAACATGAGCTCAATATCCTTCTCGCAAGGTAACAGTATCAAACCCAGTGATTCCCTCCATATTACGCAGTATTTTTCAGTAAGTGATGAGAGTACTGCCAAGGATAGTATTCGGAATCATGAAGGAATTGAGATGTCAAACTATCCAAATGGCATTATACCGGTCATTTTTGTGGGATACCGGACACCTAAATCAGATCTGCTCGACAGTAACTATATTACTGACGGATATTCTGTAATTGTCCAAAACAATATTCCTTTTACGGAGGCAGTAAATCCACTGGATACCCGAGTCAATACCGCAAATATGAGCAGTAACTCGACTATGGAGGAAAACGGAGGAAATGAGTCGGGAGTGTTAACATCTATTGATCTTAATTCAATTACTGCAAACGGTGTAAATATTATTGGTCTTCAGAGCACCGGGATTAACGCATATGATGATTTCAGTACCCAGTGGGATAATTTCAATGCGGTGGTCAATTATGCTGACACTTCAGATATTCAACTGACAGGATTCATGCCTACCAATCTGGATTATGATCTCAACACGATAAAAGTAATTCTTGACCTGCAGATGCATTTTCTCCTTGCAATTCCAGTGAATCCCCCTGTCGAAGGAATGAGCTCGACGGGGTTCAGGAATCCGGATATTGCATATTTTAACGGAAAACCTACAGACATGGTTCTCCTCCCGGTGTCCTATCCGATAAGCACTTCAATGCTTTATTCTCCGGATCCTGCAAGCATATTTTCGAAATGGCAAGATGTCATGAGTCAGGCAGTTGCAAATGACGAGATGGCCTTATTTTTGATACGTTCAAATGAAATTGGCAACCCGGCGTTTGCAGATCAATTCGTCAATCTGACTGCTTATGCACAAGAAGAGGGTTTGACGTTTACGACACCGGATGTAATTGCAGATCATTTCCGGAAACTTCAAAAAATTGAGTATAACGGCATCATAAACAATGATGAAGCCATGATTTTCATAACCAACCAGAATGATGAGATTGTAAAGAATGTCACATTTAAAGTAACTATGCCGGCACTAAAGAAAGGGGAATACCAGGTAAAAAATGCAACAATATCCCGTAAAAATACCCAAGGGTCGTCGGTGTGGCTCTATGTTACCTGTGACCTTAAACCACACCAATCGACAGTGATTTTTGTTAACCCTGTACAGAAAAAAGAAGACCTTTTCGTTGACATTCCCCTTCAACCTATTGAAGGTACATTAAGTCTTACGGTCAAAGACAAGGATGGAATACCAATCCAAAAAGCTGACGTCAATGTAGATATGAAACGTTTCACGACTGATAAAAACGGAATTGTCCAGATTATACTTACCCGGGGCGAACATGAATTGACAGTCCAAAGTCCGGGTTATAATACCTTACACAGGAATCTTCATGTCAAAGGCAGGGTTTACATTATAAAAAATATCTTTGGTAATCTCTGGCCTTAAAATCCGCTCCTGAAATTCAACAATTTAAAACGAGTGAGACTTTCATTACATCTTTCGGTATTTCTTGCCAGGCAAGGGCAACATTTTTGAGAAAAAAGGCCAGTATTTCAAGACAAGCATCAGGTCTTGAGATCCCTCAAAATAAAACCTGATACGACAATATTAATTCTAATTAAAGGGCCTGCTAATTTGCCAAAGGAATGTAAGTAAAAATTTTCCTCCGGGCATTTGGTAGTATCTTTAAATTGCTGTAATATCGGCAATCTCAATATCTGACGAGATTATTCGTTTTGGCAGATAAATGCCGGTTATCTGTGATCTATTCTACATTAATATTGATAAGAATAAAAACCGCAAGAATTACCAAAACACCATCATTTGGAAAAGCATCAAACAACTAAGTATGCCCAACTGGAACACCAGATTAAAAGGGAAAACATTTCTTTGGCATAAGCCAGTCTTTGAAATTTTATAACAAATTAAAGGTCTTTCATGAGGGATAATACACGAAGAATTTTTTTTATTTTCGGACAATGTTTTTTATAAATTTTAATAATCCAATCCTTAAATCGGAATCCACGTAAATGATAATCATATAATATACGACAGATAGGACTGCAATTATTGTTATTATAAGAATCAGGGATAGAGACAGGTATATTGCAATAACCAGGGGCAGGCATACCATCAGGCTGAATAATAAATGTTTTCCGAACACATAACCCACATCTGACAGAGATACACCGGCAATTTTTAACGAGTACAGGTTCATCCAGCCCCATAACAGGAATCCGGTTATAGAAAGAAGTACCATACTGATGACGGGACTTTGCAGGAATCCACCAATGATAAGGACAATTGCACTGGAAACAAATAGACATACATTAAACCAGAGATTTATAGACTGCTTTTCAAGTACCTGGTAAACAAAGCCAAGAGGAAATGCAATAAATGAAACAAAAAAACAGGGTGCGAGGATTTGGGCATAAAATCCTGCAGTTTCCCATTGAGGTCCAAAAATAAAAGCAAAAATCTGGGGACCGGCAATCATCAGGATAAGGCAGAGAAATATTCCAAAAGAGATTAAACGGGCATATACTGTTTTTACAACGGCTTTAATTTCACCCGTATTATTTTTTTCAACACTGGCCTCCTGAAAAAAAACTGTACCGATTGCATTTCCAATAAGTCGTATGGGCAGTCTCAAAATCATATAAGCCATGGAGTAATACCCGATTACCGCAGCAGGAAAATTAAACGCAAGAGCAAACGGAATGAACTGGACTGAAACCGATCCCGCCAGGTCTGCACCCAGGCTGTACTGGGGGAATTTTTTATAACGAATCATCATTTCTTTTATTTTTGCATATGACGTATGATAAAAAAGGGACAAATCTGAAAAAGCCTTTTTTACAAGAATAACGACAATTGTCGCATCGTTAATTATAGATCCGAGTATCAGACCAAATGGTGAGGGTCCCAAAAAACCGTACCCAATTGAAAAACCTTTACCGGTAAATGTGCTGATAACATTTGCTTTTGCGACGCTTCCATATTGTTCCCGCTTGGAAGCCCAGAACCCAAATATATAGGCATACCCACTAAAAATGAGTGCCAGCGGGAGAAGGGGCAGGTAAATTGAAAATCCCGGTGCATTCATGTAGTGCTCAAAAGTACCGATAAAGAAAAAGAGAATGACTGTCGTGACAAATGACGTCGCCGCAATAAGGAACAAACATAAGATAACCACATTTGCTGCATCTTCATTTTTTTCAGGCAAAATTATTGCATAATAATATGAGAGACATGCAACAGGAGCGATTATACCTACTATTGATATGAATAATTGAAAAATTCCAAAATCTGCGGGCGTATAAATACGGGACAGTACCGGCGTTACGATAAGTCCGATCACCTGCCCGGTAAGTGTTGATGATGATACTTTAACCATGTTAGAAAGAAATTTTGACATCCGGTAAAATCCCTTAGTTCATTATCATAATTTTAATTGAAAAATATAGTATAAAATATTGTTTAATTAATCTTAAAATTATACATTAAAATAAACCGGATTTGTTTTTTTATGTCAAAAAAATCAAATCACGATGGATGTATACAAACAAATGAAAATGTGAGGGATCCAGGTTTATCCCCCATTCAGAAGTAATTCAAGGGTGAACATAAATTTGTTCCAGTGCATTATTAACTAAAAATGAAATGATCGCGACACTTATGTGCCCGGAACATACGTCATCATAAGATTTTAGGAATTGAAGATTTTCTCAATTGCCGCAATTATAGTGTGTATTAATTTGATGGATTAATTGACCGATCTTTTACGATACATATTTGTGAAATCAATGATAGGGCAATAAAAATTCCCGGCATACAAAAAAATAATCCTATACCCGTTTATGATTCCAACCTAAATGGTAATTTATTTCCAAAAAATATCCAGTAGTGCATTACAAAAATTAAGATAACGGGATCATGATTTACCCCGGCGGTTTTGCCTCAGGGGATTTTTCAACCCCGCTCCCGATGGTAAATCCCGCCTTCCGGAGCATAAAATACGAAGCCGCGAGTCCGACAATGATGATTCCAATGCCAATAAGTTCCATCCCATCTGTTTCTGCGGGATCAAGCAGGATCACTTTTCGTGCAATCGCGATAATTGCCAGGAGCACAACAACTTCTACATGAATCACATTGTCGGTGATATATGCCTTCATTGTATCCAGCAGTTCTACCGCGATGAGCACGAGTAAAAAGGTACCAAGGACGGATACCAGCTCGTGATTCTCAAGCAACATTACCGGCATATTAGTCAGGCTTAGCCAAAGGTACCAGAACAATTCCCCCATCGCAAAGACAAGGACAAAAACGAGTAACACAATGAGAAGTGTATAGACCAGTCTTTCAAAACGGTTTATAAAATCCAGGATCATGCAGCACCTTCATACGGGATAAGATCGGGTTGTTTTGGATCATAAAACCGGACAACATCCCCGATTACAATCACCGCCGGCGGTTTCACGACTGCTTTTACAGCAATTTCCCCGATTGCCGCAAGAGGTCCGGTCGTGACCCGGCGGTTCTTCCGCAGGCCCCGTTCGATAATTGCAACCGGTGTTTTTTCGGATTTTCCGTTTTTGATAAGTGCACGTGCAATATTTTTGAGGTTTGCTACACCCATCAGGATCACAATCGTTCCGCGGCCTTGTGCAAGTAGTTTCCAGTCAAGCGCGGATTCTGTTTTCGTCGGATCCTCATGGCCGGTTAGAATGGTCACCTGCGATGCGTACTTACGGTGCGTAACCGGGATCCCCACAGATGCAGGAACCGCAAGCGCACTTGTGACTCCCGGCACCATCTCAACTTCAATGCCTGCCGCCCGCAGTGTTTCAATCTCTTCCCCCCCGCGACCAAACAGGAATGGATCGCCGCCTTTCAGCCGGACCACCATGAGATTTTTTTGTGCCCGATTAACCATCAGGGATTCGATCTCGTGCTGCTCCAGTGTATGCTTCCCGCCGAATTTACCACAATCAATTTTCTCGGCATTTTCCGGAAGAGAGGCAAGGATCTCCTCGCCGGGCAACTGGTCGTAAAAAATTACATCCGCTGCTTCAATCAGTTCTGCTGCCCTTTGCGTCAGGAGCCCAGAACCTCCCGGGCCGGACCCGACAAGATATACTTTACCGGTCATACGCAATCCCCAACGTCTTGTATGCTTCTGCGATGAGATCCCCCGCCCGGACCCGCAGGTCTTTTCCTCTGGCACGAGCCTCCTCAATCGTGTCGATATCTTCTTCGATACGCTCCACCCGTTTTCCCTCAAGCGAGAGAATTTCAGCAATCAGGTGACCGTCTTTGCAATAAATACCCATAGGTGTAAAGCACCCTGCACCCACCTGTTCCATCACTGCCCGCTCGATTGCTACATCTTTTCGGGTCTCCGGGTGATCAAGGGCAGACAAAACCTCCATGAGCGACGGATCTGCACGGCTTACAACAGCAATTGTACCCTGGTTGGGTGTTGGGACAAACTTTTCCGGGGGCAGGCGTTCACCCGGTATCCGGATATCGAGCCTTGTAAGACCAGCCTCGGCAAGAACAATTGCATGGTACTGACCCTCATTGAGTTTTCTTATCCTTGTATCAACATTTCCCCGGAGATCTTTTATCGTAAGTGAAGGATCGTGACGCAGGAGCTGGGCTTTCCTCCGGGTACTTGATGTCCCAATAATTGAAACTGCGGAAATCGGGCCGGCATACGCAAGAAAATCCGAAGGGGAATCGCGGGGGAGAATTGCCGCCGTAAAAAGGCCAGACGGGCGAACTGCCGGAATATCCTTCATACTGTGCACTGCACAGTCAATTTCATTATTAAGGATTGCATCATCAAGCGCCCGAACAAAGACTCCCTGTTTTCCGATCTCATGAAGTGGGACACCGGTAACCTCATCTCCCCGGGTGCTGATAATTTTCTGCTCAACTTCAATACCGAGAGCCTCAAGCTTTTTCATCACGGTTTCGGTCTGGGCTAGCGCGAGCTTGCTCCCCCGGGTCCCTATCCTTACAGGCATGCAGAATATCCTCCACACAGGGTATCAAGATCTTCTTTTGTATGCGCTGCGGACAGGAAATTTGTCTCAAACTGGGAGGGGGGTAAAAAGATCCCACGGGCTAGCATTTTCTCCCAGAACCGGGAAAATGCCGTAGTGTCACATTGTTTTACTTCAGTATAGTTCCGTGGAGCATCGCTCCTGAAGAAATACTTAAACATCGATCCAATCCGAACAAATGATCCTGCATTCTTTTTGTTTTCAGGAAGTGATTCCTCAATAGCCCGGGTCTTTTCATCCAGATTCGCATAAATTTCCGGATGATCATGTAACCACCGGACCGTTGCAATCCCTGCTGCAAGGGAAAGTGGATTCCCGGAGAAAGTACCCGCCTGGTAAACAGGGCCCTGCGGCGCGACAAGGGACATAATTTCGCGTTTTCCCGCAAATGCCCCGATGGGTAAACCACCCCCGACAATTTTACCGAGTGTTGTCAGGTCTGGCCGAATCCCGAATTTTACTTGTGCACCGCCAATTCCCAACCGGTAACCGGTGATCACTTCATCAAAAATCAGAAGCACGTCATGCGCCTTTGTGATCTCCCGGACATCCTTCAGGTATCCATCCTGCGGGATCACCGGACCGATGTTTCCAAGCACCGGTTCGATAATAAGTGCAGCAACATCTGTATTTTGTGTAAGCAGGGTTTCAAGTGCTTCAGGATCATTATAGGGCAGTTGCCTGGTATGCGCAACAACATCGGGAAGTACACCGGCAGAATCCGGAACGCCCATTGTCGTTGCTCCCGAACCGGCTTTTACAAGCACTGCATCATGGGCTCCATGAAATCCTCCTTCAATTTTTATAATGTCAGATTTGCCGGTAAAACCCCGGGCCAGCCGTATTGCTGCCATTGTCGCTTCCGAACCGCTCGACACAAACCGGATCATATCCATTCCCGGGTGATCCCCGGTAATAAGCCGGGCATATTCCGGTTCAAATGGTGCAGGCGTACCATACAGCCAGCCTTTCTCAAGCTGGGTTGAAATTACCTTTCGTATTTCAGGATTGGCATGGCCGAGAAGAAGGGGGCCATAACCCATGCAGCAGTCGATAAGCGAGGTACCATCAACAGTTGTGATATGCGACCCTTCAGCATGCGCAGTATAAAACGGGTACGGTTTTATTGCCCGCACCGGGCTTGAGACACCGCCGGGCATCAGGGTCTGAGCATCGGAAAAGAGATCCCTGCTTTTCATTTCAGAGCCACCCGCACACATCGTAGGCATAATAGGTGATGATAATGTCAGCCCCGGCCCTTTTTATGCAGGTCAGCGTTTCAAGGACGGTTTCTCTCTCTTTTATCCAGCCGCGTTCCGTCGCGGCTTTTATCATGGAATATTCCCCGCTTACCTGGTAAGCAGCAACCGGGAGACCTAGCGTGGCAATTTCGGACAGTACATCGAGATAGGGCCCGGCAGGTTTTACCATCAGGATATCAGCGCCCTCGTCCATATCAAGCCGGGATTCCAGGAATGCTTCACGGCCGTTTGCAGGGTTCATCTGGTATGTGGTGCGATCGCCAAACGAGAAACCGGATTCGGCAGCTTCCCGGAACGGTCCATACAGCGCAGATGCAAATTTTGTCGAATATGACATGATGAGGACATCCTCATACCCCTCCTCATCCAGCGCATTTCGTATGGACCGGACCATGCCGTCAAGCATACATGACGGGGCAACAATATCGACACCGGCTTCGGCATGGCTGATGGCAATCCGGTTCATCAACAACAGGGACTCATCATTTAAGAGATCCTTTTCGCCGGAACGTATTCCGCCAACAATTCCACAGTGACCATGGCTTGTGTATTCACATGCGCATACATCTGTAATGACAACCATTTCAGGATAAGCAGATTTAATTCGCCGTACTGCCTGCTGCACGATACCCTCAGGATCATAAGCACTCGTTGCAGCCTCATCTTTGTGAGCCGGGACGCCAAAAAGAAGTACAGCCCGTATACCCCGTTCCCACATTTTTCCGGCAATACCGGAGATTGCTTCAACCGGATACCGGAACTGGCCGGGCATGGACTCAATAGGTTTTGGGGTTGTTGTGGTTTCATCAACAAAAAGAGGGGCGACGAGATCGTTTTTGGTCAGTGTCGTCTCACACAAAAGCGGCTGGACATTGCGGGTACGTACCCGCCTCATTCTACGCTGGGGAAACATGTGCACCTTACCTCGAACGTTACTGATTAAACATTGAAAATGCATCGTATTTATGGGTATCAATCCAGCATCAGAGAATTTTTTTGATTTTTCGATACCAACATCAGGTGTAAAGATGTCGCTGGAACAAAACAGATAAAAAAATTGACCGGGGAATCGGGTAACTTATTTCCCGTATCCGGGCATACCGGAATATTCATGCAAAGATCATTATGGTTGAGTATGGCATTGGTTGTATGTGCCATCGTATTCTGTTCCGGATGCACTTCAGTATCAGGTTCGCAAAATACAGTTCCGACAGAAACAATAACTCCCGCAACAACAGCAACCAATATTTCCCTTTCCACTTTTGCATTAACTACCGCAGATTTGCCTGATGGATCCAAAATTGAGACCAGCAGGCAAAAGTCAGCTGACGACGTGGGTACAATTGCAAAAGATTTGGGCTGGCAGCAGGGTTATGTTATGATCGGTTCTATACCGCCGGACAATACAACTGCCGCATCGGTAGTCACCCAGACTATCACGGTCTACTCTGAAGACAAAATGTTCAACATTGTATCAATAATAAACACCAATGACCGACAACTAACCGGATTTGTTTTTTCAGATATGCCGCGACCTGCAACAGGGCCAAATACGCGTGCTTTTTCTGCGGTTGTTTCCAACAAGACTATAGAACCTGAAGGAACGGGAAATATTATTGGTTCTAAGGGGAACGATACTTCAAAGGCTGCCGAAGGATACTTTGAAGTGATTTTCAGTAAAGGGAATATTCTTGAAGTGATTCGTATGAGTGGACCGGGTGCAGATTACGATACACTGAAATTACTTTCTGAAAAGGCCTATGCAAAACTTGGATAATAATACAATCTCATCTTTACCCGGTTAACGTTATACGATATCATCCGGTATTTCACAAAATTATTTTAAGCACTTTTTTTTATGAATCGTTCTTTGTTAATACAAAAATGAGCAAGCTGCAGTAATTCATGTACAAATCCCAGACTCCGGCACAACCAAAATTACCGGAATAGCCCAAAAAGGTTACTGCGGGCGGTCATGACCTTCGGAATTAATTACTCCGGTTTCGCTACGGGTCAGGGCTTGTACAAGTGCTTTGGCCGCGTTGCGATTGCCTTCTTCTGCGCATTCCCGTATAGAGGTTGTTGCATCCGTGAGGATCTTTTTTGTGAGTACCCGTGTAAGGTCATCGATTATTTCTGTCGTTCGGTCATCAGTCTTACCCAACCGGGCAAGAGCCTTATCGCGCTCACGTACCCGCACAGTCTCCGCCCATGAATGCAGTGCAGCGATACAATCATCAGCAGATTTCCTGTGCAGCTGCCGGATGAAGAGATCCAGTTCTCCGCTTACATACTCTGTTGCCCGTTCAGCCTCTGCCCTGCGGGTGCTCATGGTCTGTTCGTTTACCTGCCGCAGATTGTCCAGAGTAAAAAGACGGACGCCATCAATTTTTTCCGCGCCGTCTTCAACATCTCGGGGCTGGGCAATATCAATTAATATCAGGGGGCGGGGGTGACCTTCTACCGGCCAGCAACGTGCCCGCATCGCTTCTTTTAATTCGGTTTTATGAATAACCGGATGGGGCGCGGAGGTACATGAAATGACAACATCGGACAAGGTGATATAGCGATACAATTCGGTAAGTTTGACAGCTTTTCCCCCGATTTTTTCTGCAAGCTTGACCGCCCGCCCATATGTGCGGTTTGCAACATACATTGCAGTCAGGTGTTTTGCCATGAGCGCCTGTGCTACAAGAAGCCCCATTTCCCCGCTACCCACTACAAGGATGTGACGACCTTCAAGCGTACCAAGTTCGGTTTCGGCAAGGAGGACGGCAGCAGAACCAACCGAGACCGAACCCCGGTTGATCTGGGTGCGCTTCCTCACGCCAATTCCGACATGAACTGCTTTATTGATACAGAGTTCGAGAAGACTGCCTGCCGTACCCGCTGACTGCGCGTCCATAAGCGCCTTTTTAAGCTGACCGATGATCTGATCTTCGCCAACGATCATTGATTCAATTCCGGAAGCGAGCTGGAAAAGATGGCAAAGCGCGTCGCGGCCTTCAATAAGGAAAAATTCCGAACGGCCCCGGTCGTGCAGGAAGTCACGGAGCGTAGTGCTGTCTCCTTCTACAATGACTTCAACACGGTTGCAGGTCTGGAGAAGGATTACTCCGCGGAATCTTTTTGCCGCTGCGTCAAGGAATGCCTTTTCATCACCGAACCGAAAGGCTTCAAGCGCCATGACATCCGCAGTGTGGTGGCTGACACCGGCAATCGCAACCCGTGTTTCTGATTCAGTCATGGATATACCTCTCACTGACATCTTCCCATGCACGTTCCGGGGATCGTTTTAAAAGTGTCCAGACCATCTTGTCGCCAAGTACGTCGGACAGGATCCTGCGTCGCTCTGTCTGCGAAACCGGGCGGCTCTTTAACGCTTTGCGGAGCCTCTCCTGAAGTACGACCATTTGGTCAAGCGCAGGATACCTTTTTTCAATATCCTGCCTGATGAAACGGGACACTGCCGGGCTCTTGCCATGCGTGCTGATAGCAATTGTATGATGCGTTCCCATAGTCATGGCCGGGATTATCACATTCCCGGGTTCACCATCTGCGCTGTTATAGAGCACGCTATGCTTCCGGCAGAGTTTTCCCAGCCGGTTATTTTCGTTTTTATCAGACAGCGCCCCGATTACAAGGAAAGATGAGGCAATAATCAATTCTATTTCCGCATCTGTTGTTGTGCAGGTATCGAGTGTTTTCAATTCTACCGGCAGCGCCCGGCACTCCGGACTGAATGTCCGGCTCACCATGAGGATATCAGCCTCATTCGCAAAATGACCGGCCTTTCGTGCGGCTACCTCCCCCCCGCCAAAGATGGCTATCCGTTTTCCCGTGCAATCCACGAAGAGAGGAATCATTGGTTAATAGATAATGCGATTACGTTACTTTAAGATATGGCATATGCACTCGGGATGATGTCTGAGGCTGATGTCAACAGGTTGAGGGACTGATCCGACAAATCCCGGACATCCATCCTGCGTCACACCCTCACGTATGGTAAAACCCCATGAAATTACGCCCGGATTATGCCCGGAGTTCGATATACTTAAATCATATGAGTGCTCACTCTTTAGAGCACACTGCGCCGATAGTGTAGTGGTTATCACTAGGCGTTGCCAACGCCTAAACCCGGGTTCGAGTCCCGGTCGGCGCACTTTTCTTTGATTTTAAGATGCTTTGTTCTCCTTTAAACCGATTTACAATATGAGCATTGTTTCACAAATATCAGCACTTGAAAAATTATCCACTAATTTTCATAATCGGAACGTTTTGTCGGTGAAATGCCTCGCGGAAAGTATCATTCATGTATGAGAACGCGTTTTTGTAAATGTTTTTTGGCAAACAGGAGAAATTTGGTGACCCTCCTCTAAAAAAATAATAATGGTTGATATGATCCCACCTTCATGTCAGATAGACTTGAGGGACACATCCTGCCCGATCTCCCAGGTTTTTGGAGTTTTACAAAATAATTTCGAGTCACTAAAACTGTATGCAAACCTAAAAATCAAAAATTATTAACGGGACTCTTCATGACAAGGATATACTTGTCACAAAAAACTGAAATCCCAACCGGGGATGAAATGTTTACCCGCCGATATTTACCATAAGGGATTGCAATCGATTATTATTGACTCAGCACTTCACTAATTTCAGACGAATCAATACCTTTTATTTTTCCTGCACACCATCTATCCGGATTCTGGCTTATAATGGCCTACGGGCACCAGATCGGGTACCCGCCGATACAAAGTCCGGGTAAAAACACCCTTACAGAACACCGCTAAAGGGAAAATATAACCTCCCGCAATATGACCGGTTTTGGATTATTCACACAAATCGCAGGGATAATTTCCGTGGTGGACAAAACGGTTCCATTTTTATGTTCAATACCGGACCTGGAGGAGAAAACAAGCCCGTTTTGGCCCCAAATTTGAGGGCAAGACCGGGGGTATGAGGACATGGCAATTTTATCCCCCTGGAGGGCAGGCAGGATAATTTAGAGAAGTACTGAGACTAATTGTTTTAAACATACAAAAGAGAAAATGGAAATAATTATTTTTACTCCAAGGCAGACGCTGTTTATTTCTTACCACTTCTCAGGGAATGCCATTTCTACGTAGAGATCCTCAAGCCGTGCCTTGTGACCGCTCTCCATTGCAGCAAGGTTCTGAAAAAGGCTTTTTTGGACGAAATCATCCGTTGAATTTGCGAGCTGTGTGTACATTTGCATCGCTTCAAGTTCTTTTTTAATTGCAAGTACAAGGCCATCGAGAGGTTTTAAGTCGGGCGTCAGTTTCGGGGTCTGGAGTGTATCACTGACTTTGTAATCCTTCGCGCCGGTAATGTGAAGTTCTTTAGTATCTTTTACAAGCAACCCTTCAAGGAACTGACGGTGTTTTGTTTCGTCTCCTGCAAGTTCGTTAAAGAGTTTCTTTAAATTTGCATCCTTGACCTTGTCAGAAATCATCCTGTAATAGGTATATGATTCAACCTCTCTGCTTATTGCCATCTGGATAATATCCTTAATACCAGTCATTTTCTTTCCATCTCCGCATACCCTCCCAGGGTACAATCTGGTCATTATTATTCAAAGTATATAATCAATTAGTTCTGATAATATATAATTCAGGGAAACTGATCTCCTTAAATCATAATCTGCGTTCCAAAAGATTCCGCATTTTTTCGTTTTTTAATACTTTGGATAAAAAAAGTATATGGAACTAACATTTTCACTAAAAGAATGAGCAATTATTGTGCTACAGCATTATCCGCATTCATGGAAACGGGAGTCATGGTTATTACCTCCCGAACAACTCACGGATTTAAACACTGTTGAGACCTTTCTAAAGTTCCGCACAATCGGGACACTTTATCAAAAGAAACACCTTGCGGATGGTATTGTTCAAGGAGGAAACCCGGGTTTTGCAAACTGACCCCCTTTTGACAATTGGGGGTTGATTCGGGCAATGTTTCTATGAGGTATATTTTAGGGTACCCGTTAACTGCGGAATTCACAAAAATACCTGCGGGAATGAAGTTAAATCGTTTGATTTGGGCGTATTTTGTTAAATTTTACGCCGGTGTGGCAAAACTGCGCTACTAGGACCCTATTAATTTACGGATCGCCTCCTTACATAGAGTTCTGGATGGTGGAGGAAAGTCTCCCCTAAAAAGGGTTTCTGATGCTTTGGGAGGTTCAACAAATCAGATAAATATTTTTAAATTAATATGACATCATGGATGACGAGTCCGGCAAGCTTATCATCGGTGTTATTATTTTAGTCCTGATGGTCAATACATTTGCTATCTGGTCAATTGCATCCGTAATATATTCCCCGGAGAACCAACAGAATGAAACTAATTTGAATATATCAATGGCGGTACCTGCATTAAGAACCAATACTCCTACACCCCTACCGACCATAATTGTCCCTGAAGAAAATTTATCATTGGAACCGGAAATTACAACTGTTTTATCCTCGCCGGAAAAAACAGAAACACCAACCATTATTACTATTGAAACCCCGGCAGTTGTCGAAACATTTCCAGGTCCGCCAAATCTTCTTGATGAACCCATGGTTTCAGAATCTGAATATGCAAATCTCGATTACATCACAATCTATTCAGTAGATAACCAGATCATCAATAACCGGTCCCCGGATGTATCTGTTAACCTGAAAAATCCTCCCCTTATACTGGATTTCACAATTACCCCACTAAACATTACTGATCAGAAATATATAGAGTATAAATTGATCAGTACGATGCGCTATGAAAATGTGAGTATTAATCGCCCATTTGAAAATGCCTGGTTTCTTGTTACGGTGATTGACAAGAATACCGGAAAAATTGTAACTGAACAGGGTTATGGCCGGCAATATGGTCTCGAACCCACACAACACCTCCAAGTATTCAGGAGTGGTAATTACCGGTTTGATTTTTCCGGAGGTTTCGTTAAAGCCACTTTATTAATGAGAGTTCCCAGGAAAGGAAACTTTGACTGACCATAACCATATCAGATTTTTAAAAATCAATGAAGGATAAATCTGAAATTTGTAAATTGTAAGTTGCATTGACATTGACGATAATAACCAAATAAAACACGGAAATTAATTACCGGGAAAATTAATACAACAAAAAAAGGGTAAGAATTATTTCTTTTTAGGGGCTGCTTTCTTTACGGCGGGTTTTTTTGCCGGGGTTTTCTTTTCGGCTGGTTTCTTTGCTGCAACCATCTTTATCACACCTCCCACCGGAAAGGGTTATATTTTTCATTATTCTGCCAACAAATAAATATTTTGGTCGAAATGATTGTTTCCTGCATAGAATTGCAATAAATAATACCATTTCTCAACATAAAAGCCCGTTATAAGCAATATGGCAGATTTTATCCCTGTTGTGTAAGGAAATACGCAATTCCTATTATCAGTCCCGGTTTACGAAAAAATCAATAAAATGAAATGTATTACATTACCATGGCAATGATTATGGTGAAGATATCAGACCCACAATATTTTTTTAGACCTATTAAATGCCAGATGAACATTTCTGCAGATCTCTGCGGTAGATCTATTTGTAGGCCGGGGATCCTGTCATGAAATCTACAAAAATCAGGAATTTTTATCCGGATCTTTTTCCGTATAAGAGGAAATTACCGGATTGGTATTATGGCATAGGATGTTTGCAATAAACCGGTTTAGAATAACAAGAAAGACGCTCAAGAGGACTGCTGAAATGAGATAAATCAGGTACTGAAAGCCACCAGTACTATTCCAGAAAAATAAACTATAACATACTCCGGCAACTGTGACCAATGTGAGGGATATAATGCCAGCCCGCATGCCGGTAAATGTCCTGCTCCGGATATCCGGAAAGATCAACAGGCCAATAAGACTGATTAATCCAAAACCAATGGCACCAAGAAGCAGGATATAGAGGAGTATATCAACTAACAATTCAATCATAGCATTTCACCCCGTCCACGCGCAAGCCAAATAACAATCACATAAATAATGCACGCAATTATACCTGCAAAAACCGGGATCATCAGATCTCCAACAGAGACCGTAAAGGCAAGTACCCCCGCACAGGCAAGAGTGGTCGCTATGTTTACAGCAAGGAGACGATCTTCCTTTATAGGGGCATGACGAATTCGCAGTACTGCACAGAAAGCAAGAATAAAAAGACAGATTGCCGTAAAAAACCAGATATCAAGTGTCACCTCGGGATCACACTCCCAAAATCCTGTAAGGTAAATGTAACCTGCTTTCGAATATCATAATATTAAAATGGAAAACCGGCATTTATCAAACCTCCCGAAATTCTTTGCAGTATTATCTTTTACTCACCATCGGATTTCAGGATTGTAACTGTCATATGGAAAGATAAAGCGCCTACTCTTTTATCGCAAAAAAACGTACATATGAGGGAATGCACCCATCCTATCTTGGCAAGATTCTTTTACGCTGGTGCGACCAATGCCACACACCGGTTCTCGACAAAACCTGCACATGTGGTGCACCGACACGCGAAGTCCCGCTCACCCCTCCGGGGGACGCCCGTCCGGCGTTTCCTGCAGATATTTCACTTATTAACAATATTTTTTCAGAGCATTTCGGGGCGCCACTTGTACCTGAAGGCCACTTAGTTCTACTGAACAAAGTCCCGGATAATGACAGAATGGAGGAGATAATAATCGGTGGCGGGATTGCCGGTTCTATTCGGTATATTCCAAAAGAGCGCCGGTGGGAACCAATCCCCCGCCCGGAGGCATATGATCTTTTCAAACCAACAAAGCGTGTCATTGTCGTAGACGACAGTGCTACACCATTTATCCGGGACCAGGGCATGAGTGTTCTCCGGCCCGGCCTTGTCTCAATTGACAACGCAGTTCATGCCGGAGATGAAGTTTTTGTCGTCACCGAAAGTGGAGAATGTATTGCTGCAGGCCGGGCAAAAGTGGGAGCAGAAGAAGCACGGACCATGCAGAAAGGTCAGATTGTTCGCAACCGAAGGAATGTCCGTTCGCAGATCATACTGGGAAGAGCCACATGGCAGGACGCTATCCGGGCAAATTCTGATGTAATTACCAAGGTCGAAGAAGAATCAATGCAGTTTGTAAAAGACGTTGTTGCTGCATATCCTATCCAGCCGACTGTTTCCTATTCCGGGGGAAAAGACAGTCTTGTCACCATGCTTGTTGTAAGAAAAGTGCTCGGAAATATCCCCCTGCTCTTTGCCGATACCGGTTTTGAATTTCCTGAAACCTACAAAAATGTCGAAGATGTTCAACAGAAATACGGGGTGGAAGTCGTTCGGACCAATACGTCTACAAAATTTTATGAAACATTCTCCCGGCAAGGCCCGCCGGCGGTTAATGCCCGCTGGTGCTGCAGTGTCTGTAAACTTTTGCCGGTCGCAGAAACCATCAGATCGAAATGGGGCGAATGCTTGTCTTTTATTGGACAACGCAGGTATGAATCCCTGTCACGGGCTGAAAGCGACAGAGTGTGGAGAAACCCGACAGTAAAAGTTCAGGTATCTGCTGCGCCAATCCAGGACTGGACCGCGCTTCATGTCTGGTTGTACTTATTCAGGGAAGAGGCGCCATACAACAAGCTTTACGAATGCAGGCTGGACCGGATCGGATGTTTCATGTGCCCGTCCAGTGATATGGCATTAATCCACTTTATCGAGGCCGATTTTGCTGAGCTCTGGAGCGGTTGGCAGAAACAACTCGTAGCATGGCAAAAGGCAAACGGGTTACCGGACGACTGGATCACAAGTGGTGCATGGAGACTTAAGGAAGGCGTACATGACAAAGAACGTCACAATCATTGATTATGGCCTGGGAAATCTGAGGAGCGTTATGCGCGGGATTGAGGCGGCAGGAGCCCGGGCGATAATAACCGGCAATGCAGACGAGATAGCAGCGGCCGACGGCATAGTACTTCCGGGTGTTGGCGCATTTCACGAAGGTATGGATCAACTTGGGCCACTCAAGGATACAGTCTGTTCTTCCACAAAAGATATTCCACTCCTTGGTATCTGTCTTGGCATGCAGATGCTTATGGATTCAAGTGAAGAACATGGGACTCACCAGGGTCTCGGCCTGATCCCCGGCTGCGTGCGCAGGTTCCCCCACACTCCGGGAATAAAAGTACCGCATATGGGCTGGAACACGATTATAGTCACAAAAGAAAACAATCCTCTCTTTTATGGATTATCACCGGAAGAGTATGTCTATTTTGTCCATTCGTATTATGCTGAGACTATTCCGGAATATACACTCACGACAACTGAATATATTCTCCAGTTTGCCTCATCCATCGTGAAGGATAATGTATATGGTGTCCAGTTCCACCCGGAAAAGAGCGGTGCTGTCGGACTAAAATTACTCAGGAATTTTATTGACCTTATCTGATTGACTTCCTGAAATACACCCTATTGTTTCAAACAACATATGATGATCAAGGGGGAAACTTTTTAATTTTGCCATTCGACCATGTAGACATGAATAAGTATCTGTTTGTTATCTTACTCTCGGCCCTGTTACTCGTAGGATCGGCGTCCGCGTATGGTATATACCTGAATTGTTCGCCTACAACGCTTCCGGTCGGCGACACCCTCAAATGCGCAATCGACTCGGATTTCCCACCGGGAACAAGTTTTGACGTTGTCTTTTACCAGTCTCAGTATACATCAACAGAAATTGATCGCCAGCCAATGACAATCCAGTCAAACCAGGCAACGCAGTATAAACTCTTCGATACAACCGGTCTTAAAGGTGGCCAGTATAAGGTAGAAGTCCAGTGGAATGGCGTTGAACCCTCAATGCGCTCGGACTCTGTATCAGGCATGCTTATTACCCTCACTGATCGGTCCAATGAACTTACCATTACCTCCCCGACAACGCAGAACCTCGCCGATGCGCTTCTGATTGCAGGTTCGCTTAAGAAAGCCGGAACCGATGGTATCCAAATCCAGGTTGACGGTGAATCATCAGGCAGGGTATTTGGCCCCCAGTATATCAGAACTGAAAAAAACATGCAGAGTGGAGATGGTTTTTTCTCAACAACAGTACCTGTGACGCAACCGGATGATTATGCGGTTCAGTTTGCAGATGCCAAAGGAACAGTTGCCACGATAACATTCAAAGTTGTGGCACCGACAACTGCAGCAACAACAGTTCCGACAACAGTAACCACGATAAAAAAAGTGACGACGACCAAAACCGTCACCTACACTCCGATACCCACAACAACAAAATCACCTTTGCCATCAGTTCTTGTAATTGGAGCACTGGGAATTGCCTTGTTAATTGTCTGCGGTATTAAAAAAAGGCAGTAAATAATCGTTAATCCTCTTTTTACACGATTTTATTTTTCATACGATTGTAAAAATCCTGATCATTCTAACGATTTGAGAATACAAGTCTATTGAAAACCATATATGATTTCAGATACTCACAAGGACTGAAGTTTTCGTGGATGATGTGCTCCTTCATTGCGATAACGTTGTGTTACGAGTTATCCCAAGCATTTCCTTTATATTATTCCTATTAGTTTGAAAGCGATGATTTTTCATAAAAAAAGAATATTTAATCGGGATAATGTTGTTTAAAAGGCAAAAACATGTCCATTATTTGTTGCAAAGATTTGATTTTAAATTGCGGTTTACCGTCTCTTCTTCCAAATATATGCTTCATAACAGAGCATGACAAAAATTACAAATGCCCCGCCGCATAAGAAAGCAAGTGCAATGTCTGGAGAAACTTCCTGCAGAATGTTTGTGTCGGCTACGGCCCTTGCCCCGTACATTTCCGGCCCTGCCCCCACTTGCTTTGTCATCATAACAGAGGCAGATTCCATTGTGACAGGTGCTGGGAACAATGGTGTGAGTGCATAGATTGCGAGAGTTCCGGCAACTACAATCCCAAACAATGAAGTATACTTAAGAAGAAGTGCGCGGATATTGGTCTGTTTTGGCGCAACGATAAGGAGCTGATCGGCAAGCGAATACATCTTCACTTCGCGACCTTTGATACTGTACTTTGTCTCAGAGACAATTATAAGGCCTGCATCTAGCAGGTTTTCAGCGTGGTATTTGGCTGTCGTGAGGGGAATTTGGAGATGATCGGTAATATCCGTAAGACTTTTTTGACCGGCTGAAAGGAGGGTAAGAATGTCATTTGCGGTCTGGCTTGCCATGGCTTTTGCTATTTTTTTTGCCCGTTCGTCGCCAGGTTCCAGCACAACAACATTCCCGGTCATTTTAACTCTTCTGCAGCGCCGCAATAATCCGCTCACGCCCTACATTCAGGGCGAAATCAATTTTTTCTATTTCCGGGCCGCCACCCTGTGCCATTGTTGGTTTTCCACCACCCTTGCCACCAAGAAGGCTGCACACCTGTCCGATAATCTCCCCGGCGTTTACCCTGTTATCTCCAGATGCAAGGACAACCCGTGCGGTATCTCCTGTTGAAGCAAGAAGAGCCACACCGCCTTTTTCAGAGATCGCTGTGGCAATTGTAGAGAGTTCACGCGGTGCAAGATCAATACGTTTTACAACAACTGAAATCCCGTCCATAATTTCAGGCTGGACTGTCCTTATTTCAAGGTCGACGAGTTTCAGGCTCATCCTTTCAATCTCTTTTTTCTGGTCTTTCCATTCAGTGAAGAAACGCGAAACCGTTGGCGGGAGGTTCTCAAGCTGTACTGAAAGCATATCCGCAGATGAGGTTGCAAGCTGTTCAAGATGCTGCAGGTAATACACTGCTGCCATTCCAGCCGCAAACTCAATCCGTTCGATCCCGTCCTGGATATGTTCTACCCGGAGGATCTTGATAGCCCCGATCTCCCCGGTGCTCCGGCAATGTGTCCCGGCACAGGCCTCAATATCACCGGCAACTTTTACGACACGGATATCTTTTCCCTGCGGGACACCGCCCTGGTATAAGGAGAAACCATACAGCTGTTCGGCCTTGGTACGGTTCTCGATTGAGATCTCGACCGGTTGATTGGCCATTACCATTCGATTTGCCGCAGTCTCTATCTTGCGCAATTCTTCAGGAGTAATATGCTTGAAATGACGGATGTCGATACGCGAGCTTTCGGCACCCTTCTGTGCGCCCGACTGGTGGATATGGGCGCCAAGCACCTCTTTTGATGCATGAAGGAGGATATGAGTTGCTGTATGGTGGCGCATCAGGGAGAAACGCCGTTCTTCGTCAACCATACCCTTAACCCGTTCACCGCGCTGCAAAAGACCGCCGCTGATATGGTGGAGTATGACATTACCGACTTTAACTACATCATCGACATGTGCCATGCTCTCGGATCCGACAAGGCTGCCGGTATCTGCCGGCTGACCGCCGCCTTCCGGATAAAAGAGCGTCTGGTCGAGCACTGCATAACCGTCAAAGAAATCAATGACGACACCTTCAAACTCAATATCCTCAGGCTGCTCATAATAGAGTTTCTTTGTTGGCGGGAGTCCCTGTACGCGTTCAGCATACTTTGCAGTTTTGTCAACGACTGCTTCTTTCTTTGACTCAGAGTGCATGTCAGCAATCTGGGAATAGAAATTGTCCGGGAGATCAATAACTGCGCCTTCTTTTGTAGCAATGTCCTTGATCATCTCAGGCGGGATTCCATGGGAATCGTACAGGGTGATGATCTCAGAGAGTGGCACACGTTCGCTCTTTGCTTTATAGGTCTTAGCAACTTTCTGGACGATCCGAGTCCCACGGTCGAGCGTCGCTGCATATTTTTCCACTTCGCGGTCGACAATTTCACGGACGATAGAGATATCCTGCTCGAACTTTTTCATGCCGATGATCTTCATCTGCTCTTCGATAAGATCGGCAAGTGTGTCCTGCATCTTAAAGTCGTTCATCATCCGCAGGGTCCGGCGGAGGACAAGGCGGGCAAGGTATCCTTCGCGGACGTTTGAGGGCACGATGCAGTCCCCAAGCATATAAGCGAGGCACCGGGTGTGGTCGACAATGGCATACACCTTTTCGATAGGTGCCATCATCTTGTCGAGTTTTTCCGGCGAAATATCAATTGCTGCAGCCACTTTTTTCCGGAGGTTAAAGAGGTTGGAGCCGGAGATATCCATGAGTCCTGCAAATTTTGCATTCAGGGCCAGGATCTTTGTATAATCCTTGTTTTCCAGCAGGTGCGAGATACCGGCGGAACTCATGACCCGACTGACCATTTCGGGAAACACGGCGTCATATATAGTCGGGGAACCTTTCGATGCCCATACAAGTCGTTCTAGGCCGTATCCGGTATCGACAATCCGGAGTTTAATCGGATAATACATCTCGCCATTGAGGTTGTAGCCCGGGTGGTTCGTCTTCTGCCGGCCAAGGCTCATGAATACAAGGGTAGCCACTTCAAGCCCGCCAATCATGACCTCAACACTCGGGCCCGCGTTCCCGCCGCCAATCCACGGGTGTTCCTTGTATGTGACTTTGTTTAAGTCCCCACCGATAGAGGAGAGGAACTGGTCACAGAGTTCAACTGTGTGATCTTTCCAGTAGATCTCTTCTGTCGGGGTATTGAAAGCATGGTGGGCAAGCATTTCAAATGTTGTCAGGTGCCTCCCGGATCTCCCGACAGAATCAAGGTCATTTAACCGGATACATGGCTGGGAGATCGTCAGCGGGTTTGCGGGCGGCGGGACAACGCCACTGGTTACAAATGGCTGGAAGTCTGCGATGGATGCGATGGTCAGGTAGATATCATCCCGCCAGCGTGCAGCCACAGGGTAACGCTCAATACGTGTGTGCCCATTCTTTTCAAAAAATGAAAGATAGGCCTCGCGCATCTCATCTATAGTATGGCATTTGAACACGGGGTTTCCAATGAAGGTATAAGGCTCACATGCCGCGTCGCCACAGCTTTCGCGGGAACTGTCGCGCGTCCAGAAAGCAGAACCGCAGGATTTACAAATTTTCCGGGTAAATCCCTGCTCTTTAAAATAATCAAGCTGATATTCTTCTTCAAACATGCAAAACCACGTACTGCCAGTATAATTAAAGGTACCAGAATAGTTATTGTCTTTGTTCGCACTTATTTTTTCCAGTTTTGCAAGTACCACACATCGACAGTTTCAAATGATCCGGTCGCTTCTGCAATTCCTACTCCAACAATGTGCCGGCAGGGACTCTGGCGGAATGTAAAAATCTTGCTGGAGCAGACATCTTCAGAAACCACATATTACCCTGACGACCCCTTAACAACAAAAAACATTTTTTTATCTGGTGGTAGTCGATGACATTAAGCGTCTTTCTTCCAAGGGACCAAAACTCAAGCGAGAATATCAGTACAAAGCCTAGTATTCAGTTCTTTTTTGTATATTTTCTGCCAGAGATCGCTCATGGGCATATAGACATACGCGGCGGATCATCAATATACTGCCAGCCCCTTTGTGTAGCAAGGCGTTTCATTGCCGGTGCTTCTAGCGCATAGTGAGTTGATTCGATACAGGGAAGAGGGGCTGCCCGGGCAATCGAATGCTTCATTTCAGCTGAAAGAAATGCATCAGCCCCGAACTCGTGTGCTTCTTCCATCAATTCCGGATCAAAACCGCTGCCCCCGACAACTGCAAGCCTGCGGCATGATTCAAGGTTCCCCCAGATT
>Ga0116170_10000506_pt1 | contig 41385 bp, 30 predicted proteins | sample AD_JPNHW1_MetaG_FD_89797 | JGI IMG/M metagenome (GOLD analysis project Ga0116170, IMG submission 89797) | Active sludge microbial communities of municipal wastewater-treating anaerobic digesters from Japan - AD_JPNHW1_MetaG | ecosystem: Engineered > Bioreactor > Anaerobic > Digestate | place... | reverse complement strand
CGAAACCTTGTTTTGTCTTGTACCGCCGCAGGATAGATATCCAATTATCAAGAGACTCTGAGAAGTTTCCCTGGTTGTAATTGATCGTGGCTATCTCTGAGCTTACATCCAGGATATAATCCGAATCAGGGTAGTTGTCTATGAACCTGTCATAAAGTTGAAGTGCCTGAGGATAATTCCCGCCTTGATAGGCTGATTTTGCAGAAAGATAGAGATAAGTATCCGGGCTCTCTTTTAAGCTGGATAACTCAAGAAACAGGGTTGATGCCTCTTTGAATTGCTTCAATTGGTATAAAGTCAGCGCTTTATAGCTAAGTAGCTCAGTCAGTTGCATGGGATTTGAAGTGATCTCGATAGCTTGGTTGTAAGTATCCAGCGCAGCACGATATTGATATTGGTCGAATAGTATACTGCCTTTGAGCAGGAGTTTATCGCTTTCGAAAGCAGGATCAGTCACCTGTTGAAGGTACTTGTCAGCATTGGTGTAGTCTTTAATGAAGTAGCAAGACTGAGCAGTGCGGAGCAATAAAAAAGGATTGGTTGTGGTGCCGGCAGAGGAATGAAGATAATACTGGATCGCTTCGTTATACTCACCCCGGAAGAAACATATCTCACCCAGATAAAGTTCTGCGTCGGAGAGATAGGATTCAGATGGCTTCTCGTTCAGCAGATTCTGGAAGTAGAATCTGGCGATTAGGTAATCCTTTCTATTGTAGTCTATCATTCCCAAATCAAACCAGGCTTGATCACGATAACGACCCTCTGGGTATAGGTTTAAATAGCGGTTATATCCTGCTGTCGCTCGGTCGAACTCATTGAGCTTGTACCAGTTCTTGGGGATCAGTGAAGATGCTCTTTCGAGTTGCTCACCATCGAGTTGGAATGCTTGGCTGCTGTTCAGATAACTTATGGACTTAATATAATCCCCTGCTTGATATGCGAATATGCCCGAAAGTAAGAGGCCAACACCTTTATATCGAGCTGCCTGGGGAGAATCCATGAAAGACTGAAGCTGCTGCATAGCGTCGGAAGGAGAAGCGAGGAAGAGGATTCTGAGTCGTTCAAGGTAGCTCAGAACAGCCAGTTCAGGATCGTCCCCCCTGGTCAATATTGCAAAGAGAGAGTCAGCTTGTGCAATATGTCCCTTTTGTTTGTTTATCAGTGCCCTGTAGAAGTCGAGTTTGGGAGTTGAGTATGGGATTTGCAGTAACAACGCATCAGTGACTGTATAGTCTTCCATCATGTAGTAATACTGAATGATCAGTAACTGCAGGTTTTGATCGTCATTCGGGAAGGTAATGTTGTTCTTTCTTACCAGTTCCCGGAAACTGCTGTATTGAGAATTACCCAGATAATAGGCTAGTAATGCTTCCAGATATTGGTTTCTATAGGTTTCGTCGGTCGGTAACGAATCAAAGATGGCGGATGCTTCGTCCTCCCTTGATAGTCTCAGCAGGCAGGTGAAGTGCTCGAATCTGATGGCCTTGTCATCAGGAAAGAGCTCAATAGCTTGGCGATAGTACTTTTCACTGCTGAAATACTGACCTGCAGCGAAGGTCGTTTTAGCTAACCACAGGGATGCCTGTGAGGTATATTCTTCATCGTCAGTAAGCTTTTGAAGATACTCAAGACGCTCCCTGGCATAATCATACTGTGATAAGTAATACAGGCTCACTGCATCATGAAGATAGACATCACTCAATGCTGAGATGTCATTGATCCTGGGGAGTAGCTTGTTGTATGTAATATTAGCTTTGGCAAAATTACCGCTAAAGTAGTAGATCTCGGCTTCCATGAACATTACAGAGGGAAGATAAGCGCTGTTAGGATACGCGAAGGAAAAGGACTCTATCTCAGTCAGAGCCGTACTGTCAGCCTGCTGTTCATACAGAGCCACTATATATTCATAGTCGTATATCTCTTTTGGTGTTTGAGAGAAAAGCGAGACTCCGGTCATGAAGAGCATGATCAGAGACACAATGACTACTCTGTTCATGAATCAATTGCCTCCGGACTTGAAAGGAATAGTCATGAAGACAGTCGTTCCTTCGTTTTCTCTACTCTTGATCCAGATGTTACCGCCATGAAGTTCCGCAATCCTTCTGGATGTGGCGAGTCCAAGCCCCAAGCCGCTGGATCGATATTCCACCATACCGGACTTATGCGCATAGATCTCATTGAGTTCATAGAACTTCCTGAAGACATTCTTGATCTGGTATTCTGGGATACCGATACCGTTATCCTGAACATAAATGACCATTGCGTCCTTACCATCGAGTTTCTCTTGCTGGAAAGCTGATCTTCTGGCGCCAATAATGATCGTTCCGAAGTCATTAGTAAATCTGATCGCGTTTAGCACGATATTATAGAGCATCAGATGCAAGGCTTCCCAGTTCGCGTAAAGCTGTGGCAGGTCTTTTTCGATCTCTAGCTTGATGAACATCTTGCGTTTGCGTGAGAGTATCTCGACTTCCTGCTGAACCAATTCAATGATCTCTTCTATAGGCACGATGGATTTTGTCAGCGAAGTCTTGATATTATAGTTATTCATGGTAGTTATATCACCGATAGTCAGAATTAACTTTTTAACCGATGTTTCTATCTTCTGCACGATCTCTACTCGTTCTTCCTCGTCCACATACAGATTTCTCTTGAGTCTTGAAACATAGCCTTGCAGAGTTGTAAGAGGCGTATTGAGCTCATGAGCAACGATTGCCATAAACTCATCTTTGAGTTGTTCAAACGCATTGATCTCAGAGCTTTTTTGCAACACTGCAGCGTATTGTGCGGCGTTCTTGAATGCTACGGTCACCTGTTCGATCAAAAGAGTCAGGATCTCTTGATTGAGGTACATTTCCCTGTTGTTTTCCAGGAGGTTATCGAGATATATGATACCATAGCTGACATTATCAACTACGATCGGTGTGCAGAATATCGTGTGTATTTCATAGTCCTGAACACTGATAGAGTTCTTGAACCGGTTATCTTCTATCGCGTTAAAGGTCGAGACCGGCTCCATAGTTGCCTGGCACACGCTCAATGCTGTCTTACTGATGCCAGATATTGAAGAGAGTATCTGTTTGGAGCGATCAAGCTGGATCTGATAGAGGTTGTTACCTTCCGCATCTCTCTTGATCAGGAATCCTCTGCTGCTATTCGTTATATCGATAAATGCTGAAACGATCTGATGTTCAAGTTCGACAGTATCCGTGACTCGCATCAACTCGTGGGAGATACTCATCAGTTGGTTCATCTTATCGATCCTCATCGTGATCTGAGTATAGTCTCTTATCCTGACGAGGAGAGCAGTCAGATGTTGTTTGATGCTGCGCATGATCGATATCTCGTGTTTGGTAAACTCAAGCTCCCCATCATCAGCTAACAGCAGAACTCCAATACGTTTGGTTCCCGTAAGCAGAGGGATTACCATGATGTTCTGGTTCTGGAAGAAGAGCGTGGTCAAGTTATCCGCTTTGATGGACTTCTCGATGTAAGGGTGTAGTTCCGGGGCGATATTGACATCCTTATCGCAGTTGTAACTCTGAAAAGTATAAAAGCTGCCTATACGGTCTGAATACTCCATGAGTCTGAACTGCCAGGGTGAAAGAACCTGAGTTATGCCCTTTTCGATCAGGAAGATTATCCTGTCCAATGTGTTGATATTAGCTATATTGACCAGAAGCTCATTCCAGCTGTTTCTCTGGTCCTTTCTGCGTGAAACGAATTCGACAAGATCAAACTTCGTGATGCTCTTCAGCGCGTATTGGTTAACCAGAAGATAATTTTGCCTGTCATCTTCGGCTATACTCAGCGTGATCTCTTCGAGGAAACGCTTGTATTCCTCAAAACAAGCAGAAGCTTTTTCAGTCGCGCTCAGTTCCAGAAGGAGCTGAACCCTTATCTGATAAAGCTCAACGATAAGCTGATAATATTCTTCTTCTCTGCATAAAAGCATCAGATCGTTGGTTCTGCGAAGTATGTTACGCAGAGGCACTTCAGGATTAACCATATCCAGTTTCAACTCCATGATCTGGATATTACGGTGCCAATAATTGTACTGATTATCAACCACTAAAGGCTTGGCGTTTTCGATCAACTCAGCTGCTTTCTTATACTCTCGAAGTCCGTAATAACAGATGATCTGATAGAAATAGAACACTGCCATAGCATAATTACTGTTTATATCTCCGGCGAATTTTGTCGCCATCTTGAGCTCATTGAGGGCAGTCGCGTAGTCTTTTTCGGTTATTGCCAAAAGACTTAGAACATTGTGATAAAACTCTTCCTCGAGGATGTGTTTGTAATTGATCTGAACATTCTTCCTGATCAATTTCCTAAGTTTTTTGGGATTGGACATCTCATGCAGATAGTAGAAATAAGTCTTCACCAAAGGATTGATCTCGCGGACATACCCGTCGATGAGTTCTGGTTCGCTTTCCTGGAGGAATTTAAAGTAATAGCCAAAGCCTCTGATCTTGCTTTTTGCCAGAGCAAGGTTCCGCTTTATCGAATCAAGATACTTTGTGTTTCCGATTCTCTCGATCAATTCTTGAGATTCGAGCAATTTACTTTCTGCTTCGAGGAATTTCCCCATCTTGATCTTGGCTTCGCCCTGATTCAATAACGCAAGAGCTTTCATCAGAGGCAGGTTCAGCTCATCCGCGGAGGCGTATGCAAGATCGGAATAGTGTTCTGACTGGATGGTAAAACCCTGCTTAAGATACAGGTCTGAGATGTTGTTATATATCAAAGCAAGGAATCTCTTGATATTATATCGGTTCCAGATATTCAGGGCCATATTGAGATGTTGATTTGCCTCTTCGATGTTCTTCAGATCTCCGTAGAACACACCCAGATCGTTGTGCATTGCGGCTAGTCTGATCATCACTGCTGTGTCATGCTCAGGAGGTAGTTGAGCAAAGAAAGTCTCAATGGTTTTTATCGCTTTATCAGTATCTTTCATGATTGAGTAGTACACTGCGAGCCGGTCGATGTAGAGGATCTGCATATCCTGAGGAAGATCATAAGCCGCGATCTTATCCAGATAGTGCTTCATCTTCCTTGGATCGATACGTGTGTATATCTGGGTGAAATACTGCCAACAGAGGATCTTCTGCTTACCGGTCAGCGCAAGGTTCTCGGCTATACCATAGTGTTTCAGAGCTTCCTTCAGATTCTCTGAAAGCAGATCTATCGTGCCAAGCAAGAGGTACTTCTCAAACACTTCCGGTATTTTGTTCATCTTCTTCAACAAACGGGAAGCCTGTTTATAGAATCCGGTCATTTCTGTCTTGGAGTGAAAAGCGGAAAGGTCATGGATGAATTCCTGGTAGCCAACTTTGACTTTGGCGTCAGCGTCCAGCTCCAGGATCCTGAGCATTGTATCGTAAGCCTGTTCCTGCTCGTGTTCGGCATCGAGGAGATAGTAGAGTTTCAAGAGGTAATCCCGCGTTCTTCTGGTATCTCCTGTTATCTCCGCATTGCTGATGATACCTTTGCACAGCGGGATATCGTGGATAACTTTTGAATCATAGAAATCAAGAACCTTCTGTGAAATCCTGATCCGTTCATCAGGGTCAGTCTCATCCCAAAGTCTTGCCTTTGCCTCTGGGAAGGAGAAACTATAGTGCTTATCCTCCTTCTGTAGCATCTCATTATAGGTACTCTCATTGAGGAGACTGTAGAGCTCTATATCAGTGATCCCCAGAATACTGAGAATGAGTTCCCTGGTCAGTGTTGTCTGAACAACCGATAGTTTTTGCAGATATTGATAATTGGCGCTGGTCAACCTGCTCATGCGCGAGAAGATCGAGTGCAGCAGTCTTGCCGGCAAAACATAATCGTTTAGATCATCAGGGAGCTTCAGTCCATCTGAATATTCTATCGTCTTGCGGATGATCATATCTACCAGCATTTCTCTGATAAAATGCGGATTACCGGCGCTCCGGTAGGCGATGGCATCCAACAAGCCCTGATTTGGCTCTGTATTCAGCAGTTTACTGATATACTGCCTGGTTTCTTCGAATGAGAGCGGAGGGATGTTTACCAGTATTGTATGATCGATCTGCTTGACCTTATTGAAATCGTTGCAGCTAAGGACGACCATTATCCTTGATTGAACCAGGAATCCGGAGAGGAAATTGAGAAAATCCACAGTATGATGGTGGACATACTGGAAGTCTCGGATTATAAAGATGATCGGTTTGCGTTCAGATAGTTCCAGCAGCAGCGACCTGACCGCCTGAAAGTCAATTTGCAGCTCCTCCACGGATTGGGATATACCTTTGGCATCTTTCTCAGAAGCAAAGAGATAGCTCTTGAATTTCTCTGATATCTTGTTTAAGGCAGTGTCGTTCTTGAGTTCCTGATCGTTCAATGAATGCAGGTATTCCTTGATCAACGCGAAGAAAGCTTCATGATCAGTCTTTGTACAGCTATAGTCAAAGAGGAAATACTCACCGCTCAGCAAATGGTAACGAAACAGCGAGAGAATGCTGTCTTTACCTAGCCCATCACCACCGATCAGAGAGATGATCTTGCCATTTCTTGCCCCGACCGCCGGAATAAAATCCAGGAGTTGATGCGAGTACTTTTCTCTTACTATATAGCTGTTAAACCTAAGAGTGTTGACCATCGACCATGATTCGGAGAAGGAGTATTCCTTGTAGTGGATGCGGTTGATATAGCTGATGATCTCTTCGCAGGAATTGAACCGGTTATCCGGGTTGCGTTCCAGAAGGATCAGGATGAATTTCTCCAGGGGGAGAGGGATGTCTTTATTCAATTCTGACGGGAAGGTCGGAATGAAATAGCGTTGGTTTCCAGTGATAAGGGCATTGATCTGGTCGATATTGTAAGGGAAACTCCCTGTGCATATTCTATATAAGATAACGCCTAAGGAGTAGAAATCGCTCCTTCGATCGGGAGCTTTGCCTGTATATATCTCCGGCGCGATATAAGGGAGAGTCCCTGAGACGTACTTTTTATCCTTGACCGGGTCTATCTTGGTAAAACCATAATCGATAAGCTTGACTCGAACATCCTTTCCTTCCACGTGATAGAGGACGTTTTCCAACTTAAGGTCTTTGTGGAGGATATTCTGTTCATGCAAGGCATGCAAGGCGTACGCGATCTGCACAATGATGTCATAGAGCTGATCCACCTTGGTTCTACCGAACTTGAATGTATTCAGGGTATTACCTTCGAAGTAATCACTGATGTAGTAAACATGATCGCCGACATGTCCGAAATCCACGACATGGCTGAGGTTGGGATGCTCGATCTTGGTAATATGGTGCATTTCTTCGGCGCTGAATCTGGCATATAGCTCTTCGGATGGCAGGTATTGGAAGAGTTTTAAGGTATAAAGCTTATCAGTACGAGTATCCCGTACCTTGTAAACGTTTGCCCAAGAACCGGTACCAAGGCTCTCCAGAACCTCATATCTATGATCTATATACATGACTCAGCTCCATATCATACTAGGAAAACAAGTCTCTGCCTGTGGTGAGATTTGTCAACCCCAATCTTTAGATGCGTTAATATGCTTGTACACATGACATTAAGTTGATATTCCCGGTCGATTCAAGTTGCTTTCCTAATGATGTTTCAGCTGATGTCTCCATCATGCGGATATCTGTCTGAATCGTTCATTATTCTTTACTGTGAACAACTCGATCTCATATCTACCGCCTATGACCATCGCTTAAGATGACAATTAGCTCTATGAATGATACCTGAATAGTGAACAAACGCTCATACGGATATCATACGGTCACCATACGGGAGGCGTACGGTAAGGATAAGGTCAGGGTACTGGATCGGAAAAGAAGCGGAAAGATAAAAGGCAAGCGATTCTAATCGCTTGCCTTTTAAATGAGTTCAGACAGATTATCGACGGTAAAACCTCAAAATGAAATGTCGAGACTGACCACCGGTCGATCGCCTCGCATCTGGATGGAGAGACCGGAGTTGTTGTCTTTACCGAATCTGAGGGCGTCGATACCGCTTACCAAGTGATTGAGGATCATAACTCCAACCGCGATCTTGGAGAAGTCCTTCAGATCCTGGGTATGTATCCTCATTTTACTGTAGGTACCTCGGTCGCCGGAACTATCCCAGTTCCATGCCATCTCATCGGAATAGATGTTGTTATCAATGTACTGCTGTTGCATTATTGGGTCGTTTGGATAGTTTTCGATGGCTAGTTCCCGAATATGGGCATTGTATCCACCGCCGCCATATCCACTACTATCGTAATGACTTAAGTGACCGAGATAAGTGTCTTCATAATCACCGGGACGGATATGAGCGAATTCCATGGCATATTCATAAGCCTCTTGTTTGCTGAGTTTCTGTTCTGTGGCCAGATACATCATAGAACCGATGATCGCCACTTCACCAGCAAGCATAGCGTAGCCATAATCCCTTCCTGAGGATAACTGCCCCCATCCCGGTACGACTATGGATTTAAGAAAGGGAACTTTCGATGTTTGTGAGAAAGCCGAAACCACGATTAATAGTATTAGCATAAGTAGAATGATGCGTTTCAAAGAGGACTCCATGCTTAAAAGTTATGGCGATAGTTGAGCATTAGGCCGTTGGAGATAGGGGAGACGTAGAATTCACCGGTTTTGGGACCTGGTTTCGTAAAAGCCACGTCGATCATACTGATGAGCCGGTTGAGAAGAATTGCACCGAGAGCGAGGTTACGGTTCAATCTGGCATTCTGATACTGAACCCGTATCTTCTTATATTCTTTCCAGAACTCTTCCGTCTGCCATTGCCAGTCAATATCATCCGAATAGGTATGTGTTGATAAGTAAGCGGCAAACCCGGCGGGATCGTATCCATAGATCAGGAAGTAGTTTCTTGCGATCATTTCCTGATAGTTGTTGTATTCATCACTGCTGAGATACGATTGGAGATCCAGATAATAATCGTCGGGTTGGTCAGTAGCGGCACCAGCGTAGGTTTCGGCATACATCTTATATGAGTCACGATAATTGATAATATCCTTCCCCAGGCTGGTGTACGCAGTCAAAGCCAGAAGATCCGCCGTCAACATGACTGTTCCGGTCTTGTATTTACCCAAGGCAAGTTCTCCGCTACCGGGAACTATCGCGGACATGCCAATACAGGCTATCTTCGGTAACGCCATCAGGGGAATTGTTGCCATAAGAGCAAACATCAAACAGAGGAACAGAGGTAAACGGCGCATTTAAAACCTTAGTTAATCAGAAACTATAGCTGAGCCCAAGACTGGGAGTAAGGTGATTATCACGGATACTGGTGTAATAATTCATCTTGAAGGGACTTTGAGTTATGGCTTTACTATTGACCTGATTGGTCATGACCAGGGCATCTATCGCGCTGATGATATGGTTTGCGGCAAGGCCAAAGGAAAGATAATGTGCGGTACGGTATTCATCTTCGGACGCGCGGCGCATTTTGATATACTCTTTTCTCAGCAAAGAGGAACTCAGAGAATTGCTGGATACATAGTTCACATTGTTATGATTAATAATGTCAGCTATCTTGTAATTGCCGAGCCACTGTGCCGTGTAGTCATCAGAACTCATCACGATCGCATCGCTAAAGTCAGGATTATCCAACACAAACTGGCCGCTTGGATCGGCGGCGAAGGTGTAATACCAATCAGCCCAGCCAAACACATACTTGTCATACTTCCCTATATCCTCGTAAAAATGCTGGCTGTTGGCAGCATCAAGCCGGAAGAAAGTGCTGTCATAGATGTCATTGGCATTATGCGCCATGACGATCGCCTGAACGTTGTTCTGGAAGTCACGGCGATATCTTGGTCCGGTGTAAGTGAAATCTCCGTATGTGACCGTGATATTCTCACCATTGGCATACTTTTCGTAGGCTTTGGTCTTATCGTCGCCTTTGGCGTCAAAATAAACTATTCCCCCGATAAGAGCAAGTTCCACTACCGGGTAGATGTAGGTGCGAAACGCGCTTTTATCAGCGTAGAACTGACCTAGACCAGGAAGCAATGCAGAATACAGCATCGCCAGCTTGGCATTCTTCTTTTGGTAATTAACGGTGATGATATCGTTCCTCAGATCATTCTGAGCCGGAGAAACAAGAGTATCTCCAGCTACAGGAACGCCAAAGATCATATCGTCAATATTGGCATTATTCACGGTTTCAGCGGTAAGTGCCAATCCTGATAAACATAGGATCAGAAATAGTATCAGACGTGCTTTCATGATATCCTCACTTAAGTCATTTTTCGACTGCAAATTTGAGAGTCTTGTGATAACTGTCTATATTCAGAACCAAAATATATACTCCGGAAGACAGGTTCAAGTTATTCAGCTGTATATCTCGAACGCCGAACGCGCTTGAGGCTATCTCACCTGAAGCTACTTTCGTGCCAGAAATGTCATAAATGTGGTAATTCCCTGATCCGGCCAGATATGTCCTGATCCTTGCAGAACTGCCTGTAATCGGGTTAGGAAAGATATATGCTGATTTTTCCAGTACTGGACTATCATCGGAAAAGACTGAGACAAACTCACCACTTGCTCCGTTCCTGAAACCACTCCAGAGTATTGGATTACCTTGTTGATCGTCCAGACTGTTGATGATCAGATTACCATTTTCATCAGGATAGTACCAGTACAGAGTGTTTGTGCTATCCTGCCACCAAAGATAATCTTGCTTTGAGGCAGAGTTTCTAAACAAACTGTATTGGGGGGAGATCTGAGCCTGAGAATTGATAGCCAGATGGCCTCTTCCTTCTATGGGAAGATAGAAATATGTCTCATCGTGAAGTAGCAGAGATCGTACTTCCATGGCTGGTTGCGCGATATCCGGATAGATTGATACGGGGTAGCCGCTCATGAAGGAACCGTCAGTTCTAACCACATATAGCTTTGAGCCTAAGCCAAAGAATAGCACAGGGCTTTGGTTGCCCAAAAGACTTAGTCCCATTTGGGTGGGGAGTGTTCCGGTTGTATTGGTGAATATCTTTTGTCTACCTTCTCTGCCATTCCAGGTATATATGTTTCCGGTGTTGGACATCAAAAACAGATTGGAGTTGTCGCTATCTGTGCTCTTGTAGAAAACAGGTTCATAATTGCCGAAGGTTTCATTGGGAATGCTGTAGGTTTCTCCTGTAGGGAACAATAGCATGAGGTCAAAGTAGTTTGGACGTACGGTTACTATACCGGAGTTACAAGCTGCGATATTGGTGACTCCGGGTAGCTCTGTAGCAATATTGGCAACACTTGTTCCGTCTATTGTATATAGAGCGTTTGGTGTAGGTGCAAAGAGGATAGAGTTTGAGTCCTTGGTGAATTCGTATATGTAGCTTTTGGCAAGGGGGGGGCTGGATATGGATTCTGGTAGGCTTATCATCTGCTGGTCCAGAGTATCGTTGGCAAACTCCAATAAACTGAGAGTATCATTCTGAGCTATGACCAGTTCACGGAAACCATTGCCATTCTGATCAGATGTTATGGTTCTGAGTACAGGAAGAGAACCTGCCATGTCAAACAAGCCAAGGTTATTGACCCAGGTCGTATCTGAGGCAGTAATATGCTGGCTTAGCAGCGCTATCTTTCCCGGCAAGAGAACAGGTATGTTATCCTCATTCAGAAAGCTGGAGTTAATAGGCTTAGTTGTGATAAAATTCGTGTCTCCGAATGCTATAGCTTGACTTTTATCGAAGAAACCGCTATTGATCCAGAGATTCATGACTGCTTGGGGATTGCTGATCTTGTCTATCCAGTAGAGAGAACCGTGCCCACCGTCATCAGTGAGAGAAGGAGTTGTCGAAGATGAAAGCCTGGGACGCCAGGGATCGAGAGACCAGTTTATGAACTCACCATTATTGCCTAGAGTTGGTTTCGTCTTGTGGAAATATTCATACTGAGTTCCAGCCCAGTACCAGGAATATTCGTTGCCGATGTCATCCAAGCCGTCAGCTTCTATGACTCTTACTCCACGATGCGAAAGAGCATTGTTTACGGTGTTGTTATCAAAATTGCTGACCCACTCCCCACCTGAATAAGTCACACCTTCATTGTAGATGATATCTTCGTTTACGTGCCAAGCCAGTATTCCACCGCCAACGGACGAACCATCAGCACGGAGGAATGAGGGAAGCAGATAATCATACTCGTAAGTTGGTGTGTTTGTGGGATCTCCTGCGGCAGTAGGGTAAAGGATCACACGTCCGTCCAGATCGCTGAATACGGCTGTCGCGCCGTCACCATCAGGATCAACAGAGCGGTTTTCGAGTAAAACGTATTCCGTGTCAGAAAGCGGAATCTTCAAAGTATGAGGTATGAACGTATTCCCTGTCTGTCGCTTGCTTGTCGCGCATAACCTGAGACTGTCTGATTGACTTACGAACTGTGCTTCCTTTAATAGTCCTTGTTCCTTATAGTAATCACCAAAGAGCAGAACTCGTGAGAACGCTCCCGGAAGCGCGGGGAGTATCCCTTCCACCATCACATAGGAACCATCCTGAAGAGGACCGTCCACCATGACTCCTGATCCGCCTGAATCCATAATATCAAATACGCCAACCATAGGCTGGTATGTTCTAGTATTATACAGGTCCACTAAACCAAGAGAGTGACCAAACTCATGAGCAAGAACTGAATTCAAAGCTCCATAACCGCTTCTGTATATGGTTCCATCGCTGTTCTGTTCGCTGAAGTCCTGGGATATAGTTGACGGGACGTTACAGGCATTGTATATCCTGACTGAGCCATTATCGACAACTGCTTCCTTGCCTGGTGTGACTCTAATGTAGAAAGATGGCAGATCGGAGGGACTGTCCGCGTTGATATCATGCTGCCAGTCAGAACCGGCATGGATTATCATGAAGTGTCCATACTGAGAAAAGTTTATATTTGGATCAGTCTGGTCTGCTAATTCAATAGCAGTTTTGAAGTACTCCTCCATGCGTGAGACAAATAACTCGCTCGAGGCACCGGGAGGATTGTAATAGCCCATCGGATGGGGGAGTGTGTAAGCTTGCTGGTTAGTGGGATAAACGTCGTATTCGAGGCTGTAGGATCCATTGGAAACTGCTTTGTAGTAGTACCTGAGAGCTTCCATGTTGGCTTGATAGTACTGCCTGTTGTGCGGGGGTGACGCTATGGAGTACAAGTAGTTTATGTCCGGCTCTAACTGAAACTTTCCGTTGCCTGTCGTAAGGGGATCATCCGGAGTCTCTTCTGTAAAGTCAACCAAGAGCACAAGCAACTTGCTGTAGCGCGGATCCTTGGTGTCTGTATGCGTGCTTGGAGATGCAGAATTCGCGGAAAGCAGGCTTATGTATGGATGCTGTTTAATACGGTTCGGAACGACATACTTCTTTAATGACATAGTCTTAGCTGAAAGCATACTGGATATAAGCAGCATACTGAAAGCAAGAACGATGGTGATTCTTCTCATAGAAAAAGAAAAGGGGTCACCTGCCTTTTCATAGATAACACGAACGAGCAAATGACCCACAGCTATCAATCAAGATATCTTTAGAGATTTAGAACTCAAATCCCAGAGAAAAGACCTTATTATAATCGTTGATAAGCTCGCCACCCCAGATCATACCAAAGTCAGCGTTGAGTTTATACTTCTGGTTGAAGCTGTACTGGAAACCAACACCAAATCCAGGACCAGTGATCTTGCCGGCGTTGTCATAATAGTATCCGCCTCTGAGTGAAATAAGATCGAGATAGGTGTATTCCGCTCCGGCGGAGACGATCGTCTCTTCAGGATGTTCAAAACCAGTGATAAACCTCTGCCAGAGAGGGTCGTCATTCGCGAGGAACTTGCTTGCCTCAGCTGAGACGACCATGGAGTTCATCGGATTGTCAAAGATGCTGTAGGCAGCACCTACTCTCAAGGTCATAGGGAGAGGATCAGCTTGAGATTGATTAACGTACGTCACATCGGGACCTATGTTCTGCAGAACAGCCGCAGCGTCAAGCCCCTTGACTCCTAGTACATCCTGGAATTTCGAACCTATGTCAAAGGCAAAACCAAAGGTCTTACCCTCAGTATCAGTATTACCTTGTCCGGGTCCAAGATTACTATAGATAAGCTTGAAGTTTGCTCCCAAACCTATCTTTTCGGGAACCACTTCATAACCATAAGAACCGGCAAAAGCCAATTCGAAGGTATGGAACTCACCCAAAGGATTACCGAATTCATCCATTTCCATCTGAGTACCGGCGTCCATCATAACGATATTTGCACCGAGATTACCGATTCCGTCGAAGTATGTATTCCAAGCCAGATATTCATGATACATATCATTTATACCAGTGGTTTGCAGCCATGGCATGTGTGTGCCGGCAAGCTGATTCTTGCGGTTAAAAGCCATAGCGCCAGGATTCCACCAACCAGCAAAAGCATCATCCACAACGGCTGTATAAGCGCGAGCCATGCCGTTAGCCCTGGCACCTGGCTCAAATGTAAGATATAAGAGCGAACCCTGAGATATCCCCATAAGACTTAAGGGAGCGATCAAGGTTACCAGCATAATCATAGCTGTAAGTACGAAAGGATGTCTGAGCATTTTTCCTCCACAACATTCTGTGATACAGCAGGCTTTGCAATAATCCTGCCAGATTACTATATTTAACTTATACAATCTAAACTTGTCAGAGTAAAAACCAAGCCAATTGTTCACACTATTCGGGATTGGGGCAAAAGACTAGCCTTGACGAGCAAAAACTACCATGTTCTCCTTGAATTAGTTGGTGCCGAAGGCCGGAATCGAACCGGCATGGGCTAATGCCCGGTGGATTTTGAGTCCACTGCGTCTACCAATTTCACCACTTCGGCACGCATTTTGACAAGGTTTAAAATCACCTGTACCGTGTCAAGAAAAAAAGACCATTTAGAAAGGCTTGAGCGTGGAAATATCTCAATTTATTGTGATGCTGCCCATCAAGCGTTTGAATGTTTCGCTGTTAATCTCCGCCTTATCAGCATCATAGGTCAAAAGACCGAAAATAACCTTATTCTCCAGCTTGCAGATGAGCATTCCGGCTTTGAGATGATATACTCCCTGAAGTTTCAAGGATAGGTCCAATAGACAAACATCATTTTTGCCAGATTTGATCGTTGTGCGTCCATCGACATGGCTGCTGTCATCAACGTTACCGGCAAGTATGCGGGTCATATTGGCAACGGAATCATCCACAAACTGGTCAAGACTGAGTTTGCTGTCTTCTTCTGAAATACTCTCATATGAAAGTGAGAGCGCTTCAGTGAAAAGTGCCTCTTCGTCATGATTGGAGACATCGAACTCCGTATCCGTATTCATGTCAACAACCCAGCTCATCGGGTACTCCAAACTAACCTTACCAGCCAAAGCTGTTGCAGATTTCCAAGTTTCACCGCTAAGTGGTAAGAACAACATGGTGAGCAGGATAACTCCCACAATTGATACATATCTCATGAGTCATTCCTTGTTCTAGTATTTTTGATCAAGATCTATGAATATCGCTTATGTATATGTGTCAAGGCTGAATTATACAACAGGTACGGATGTGCTTTCTATATGAACTAATCGATAGAATACACGAGTTCCACAAGCTGTCAATTTGTGAGCGATTAAACTTTTCCTTGACGATAAAGCACGATATTTAAACTGACTTCACAATAGAAATATACATCCAACAAAAGGAGTTATGATGAAACGCAAGGTAATTATCATGGGTGCCGCGGGACGTGATTTCCACAATTTCAACGTCTTTTTCCGCGATAATAAGGATTATGAGGTAGTAGCATTTACAGCCACTCAGATTCCTGGTATCGACGATAAGAAATATCCTGCCGCATTGGCTGGGAAGCTCTATCCGAAAGGCATTGAGATCAAACCCGAAAGCGAGCTGAAAACCTTGATCAAGAAAAACAACGTAGATCTCGTTGTTCTTGCTTACAGCGATCTTCCTTATGAAGTGGTTATGCACAAAGCCGCTCTGGTAAACGCCATTGGTGCCGATTTCATGCTCATGGGCGCAGACAATACCACCATCAAGACCACCAAACCTCTGGTGACAATTTGCGCTGCCCGTACCGGTTGTGGTAAGTCACAGACAACCCGTGCAGTCGTAAAAGCCCTCAAGGAACGCGGACTGAAAGTTGTCTCCATCCGTCACCCCATGCCTTATGGTGATCTTGTCGCCCAGAAAGTACAGCGCTATGCCGAACTCAGCGATCTTAAGAAACATAAATGCACCATCGAAGAAATGGAAGAATATGAGCCCCATATTGCCATGGGCAGTGTGATCTATGCCGGCGTTGATTACGAAGCAATCGTTCGCGAAGCAGAGAAAGAAGCCGACGTCATCATCTGGGACGGCGGAAATAATGATATTCCTTTCTATTGCTCAGACGAAATGGTTCGCATCGTTGTTGTCGATCCTCATCGCCCCGGCGACGAAGTGACCTATTATCCCGGTGAAACCAACGTTCATATGGCAGACGTTATCGTTATCAACAAGATCGATAGCGCCGATTTGGATGATATCAATGAAGTTCGTGCCAACGTTCGCGCGATCAATCCCACAGCCAAGATCATCGAAGCTGCTTCTCCGCTCTTCGTAGATAAACCTGAACTTATTATGGGCAAGAACGTCCTTGTCGTCGAAGATGGTCCCACCCTCACACACGGTGAGATGACCTTTGGAGCCGGTATGGTCGCTGCCGAGAAATACGGCGCTGCCGAATTCGTGGATCCTCGTCCATGGGCAGTTGGCGAGATCGCCTATACTTACAAGAAATATCCTGATATCGGCATCCTGCTTCCCGCGATGGGCTATAGCGCAAAGCAGATCAAAGACCTGGAAAAGACCATCAATGATACCGAATGTGATTCAGTGGTTATCGCCACTCCTATCGATCTTCGTCGTATCGTAAAGATTAAGAAACCCGCTTGCCAGGTTTCTTACGAGCTCCAGGAAATTGGTGTTCCGACCGTTGCGGAAGTTCTAAGTGGATTTGCCACCAAGAAAGCCGCTAAGAAGACAGCCCCTAAAAAAGCTGCACCTAAAAAGAAGTAATATACTCAAAGTCATATAATTAGAACAAAACCGGGGGTGAATCCACCCCCGGCTTTGACTTTAGTCATTAAGAGGACAAATCAATGAAGAAAACAGCAGTACTGGCTCTAGGCGGAAACGCTATCATAAAAGCCGGACAAAAGGGCACTATAACCGAGCAGTTCGCCAATACCCGTGATTCTCTTGGTGGAGTTGTCGAACTTATCAGCCAGGGTTACGCACTGGCAATCACTCATGGTAACGGTCCGCAGGTAGGAAACCTTTTACGTCAGCAGGAAGCCGGTGAGAAAGAAGGAATCGCTCCGCTCCCGCTTGGAGTCCTCAATGCCGCGACAGAGGGCACCATGGGATACATGATAGAGCAAAGCCTGCAAAACCGTTTACGCAAGATCGGCATCAACAAGGACGTGATCACGATCATCTCTCAAGTCGTGGTTGACAAGAATGATCCTTCGATGCTGAACCCCACAAAGTTTGTGGGTAGCACCTATTATACGAGGGAACAGGCAGACCAGCTACATCAGGATCTAGGCTGGACTCTCAAGGAAGACTCCGGAAAGGGATATCGAAGAGTCGTACCTTCACCCCTACCCAAGGATATTATCCCCGCGGGAATCGTTAAAAGTATCGTCGATAGCGGTAACATTGCGATCGCTGCAGGTGGCGGCGGGATACCCATATATATAGAAGATGACGGATCATATGAAGGCGTTGACGCTGTGATCGATAAAGATTTCGCATCCGCGCTGCTTGCGCTTGAGATCAAAGCGGATCTTTTCGTGATCCTGACCGGTGTCGAAAAGGTCTCTATCAATTTCGGCAAACCTGATCAGCAGGATCTGGAGAGACTTACTGTCGATGAGGCTCGTAAACACTATGATGATAAACAATTCCCTGCTGGCAGTATGGGCCCCAAGATCATGGCGGCTATCGATTTTATCGAAAGAGGCGGTTCAGAAGTCCTGATCACTTCCATGGAAGCCATTGTTGAAGCATTCGCGGGAAAAACTGGAACACGTATTGTAAAGTAGAAATATTACCACATTCGATAGATAGACGGACAAGCTTTGCTTGTCCGTTTTTGTTATTCATAATGAACTTCGGCACGTTGTATGTGGAGACTCAGATGAAGCGTAAACATCAATAAGGTTGAGGTTTCTATTCAGTTTCTCCAATATTCCTGGAATTGTTCTTTCTTGCCAATGCTTACGTGCTTATAATGTGACAATAAGGTGATGCAATGCCTGCCGATCGATCATACGGATATCGTACGGTGACCGTACGGGAGGCATACGGGAAGCGTACCATATCCTAAAAGGGGAGAGCTGCGATCCAAGAGACAATCTGGATAAAAAGACATTGACAAGACGACGCCAATGAAAATCATTGCTCAACCTATCTTTTTCGATAGCTGTAATTATTAACATGAGGAATGATATGAAAGACTATGACATGAAGAAGATCAGAAATCTTCTTTTACTCGGTTCCAGCGGCGCTGGAAAAACAAGCCTGGCTGAGCAGATTTTCTTCCTGACAAAAGCCACTAACCGTCTCGGTAAAGTCGATGAAGGAAATACCGTGATGGATTTTGATCCAGAGGAGACAGCCAAAAACATGTCCTTGGGTCTTTCGATTGGCTTCACAAACTACCAAGATCACAAGATCAATATCCTCGATGCTCCCGGAAATCCTGATTTCATCGGTGATGCTATAGTTGCGATCCAGGCAGTCGAAAACGCTGTTATCGTAGCCAATGCGACCGGTGGTTTCGAAGTCGGGCTCGAGCTCGCACTGGAACAGGTCGAAAACCGGAAAGTCGGTAAGGTCATAGTGGTCAACCGCATGGATAACGAACACGCGGATTATGATAAAACGCTGGAAGCGATTCACGAAAATACAGGTATTAACCCGGTTAAGATCCATATCCCGATCGGTAAAGAAGGCGGATTCGAAGGCGTAGTCGATGTGATCACCAACAAGGCGATCCGTCCGAGCGGTATCGGAGAAGTTCCTACTGATATGGCAAGCCAAGTCGAAGATGCCCGTTTACACTTGATGGAAGCAGTCGCTGAAACCGATGAGGAACTATTGAATGAGTTCCTGGAAAACATGGAGCTTCCTGATTCCAAGCTGATCCCAGGTCTCAAGAAAGGTATTTCAACAGGCGAGATCGTCCCCGCGTTTGCCTGCTCGGCTGGAACCGGAACCGGTGTCTTAGCGTTTTTGGATGGAGTGATCTCCTATCTCCCTTCACCGGCAGATGTGCCGATCCTCGAAGTCCTGGACAATGACCAGAAATCCACTTTCAAGGTCAGCCCTGATGGTGATATCCTGGGCTACATCTTTAAACTTTACGCAGACCCCAGCATGGGCGATTTTGCTTATGTTCGTGTCTTCTCCGGTACTCTGAAGACCGGAACTGAATTCTTCATCCCCGAAAAGGATGCCAAAGATAAAGCCGGTAATATCTATTATATGCTTGGGAAGAATCGCAATGATACTCAGGAGATCAAAGCCGGAGATATTGGCGCAATGGTCAAGCTGAAGAATGCCAAAGTTATGAATACCCTGGTACCCCTCAATTCTCACATTGCCCTTGAGCATGTAGAATTGCCTACAGCAACTTACTGGCAAATGATCAAGGCAACAAATCAATCCGATGAAGATAAGATTGGTAGTGCCCTGCAAAGAGTTATCGCCGAAGACTCGACCATCAGATTTGATCTGAACGCAGAAACTCATGAGAATGTCATCTCCGGAATGGGTGAGCAGCAGCTCAACCTAGTTTTGAAGAAGATGAAGAACAGATATAAAGTCGATGCCGTCATGAAAGAACCCCGTATTCCTTACAAAGAAACGATCATGGGTTCCGCTGAATCGCAGTACCGTCACAAAAAGCAATCCGGTGGACGCGGTCAGTACGGTGAAGTCTATTTCCGCATCAAGCCGACTGAACGAGGAGAAGGATTCCAGTTCATCAACGCTATCGTTGGCGGTGTCATTCCTTCAAACTTTATCCCTGCTATCGAGAAAGGACTGCTCGAGACTTTGGAAAAAGGTATCATAGCTGGTTATCAGGTCGTGGATGTTTCTGTTGAAGTTTACTATGGCAGCTATCACGATGTTGACTCCTCAGAAATGGCGTTCAAGATCGCTTCATCCATGGCACTCAAGGAAGGATTCAAGAAATGCAAACCCATCTTGCTTGAGCCTATTCATGAGATCGTGATCATTGTTCCCAGCGAATACATGGGCGACGTCATGGGAGATATCTCAACCCGTCGTGGCAGGATCATGGGAATGGAACAGCGTGGGAAGAAACAGTATCTTACGGCACAAATGCCTGTCGCTGAAATGTACTTCTACTATCCTGCCCTCAAATCCTTTACCCAGGGTCGCGGACGTTTCACCCAGAGCTTCTCACACTATGAGAAGGTACCGGACGACATTACAGCCAAAGTTGTCGCCGCCTGGCAGGATTCAGAAGCATAAAACATACACTTACACTGAAGAATATATTGCACAGGGAGGCGAGTTTGATGACCGCCTCCCTTTTTTATCTTGACATGATGGTCATGAGCGGGATAATATGAATAAAAGACAACGCTAACGAAATTTGATGTTAAATAGAGAGGTTATGTATGTCCGGACACAATAAGTGGAGTTCAATAAAACACAAAAAAGGCGCTACCGATGCCAAACGTGGTAGAATCTTTACCAGACTAGTGAAAGAGATCATTTTGGCGGCAAAGAACGGTGGCGGCGATCCCGAAACCAATCCTCGTCTCAGAACAGCAATCTACAGCGCCAAAGCTGAGAATATGCCCAAAGACAATATTGATAGAGCGATAAAACGTGGTACCGGTGAGATCGAAGGTGTCCAATATGAAGAATTGACCTATGAAGGTTATGGACACAACGGCGTCGGAATCGTCGTGGACGTCATGACAGATAACAGAAACAGAACCGTAGCTGAATTGCGTCATACTTTCTCAAAATACGGCGGAAACCTTGCTGAAACCGGAGCCGTATCCTGGAACTTCGAACAGAAAGGCTTTATGCAGGTTCCTGCTGCCGGTCTCGAAGAAGACGAGTTTATGATGCAGGCCCTTGAAGCCGGCGCTGAAGACGTCGAACTGAATGACGACCGCTTTGATATCTATACCGGTTCTGGAGATTTTCATACTGTCATCGCCGCGATCGAGAAACTGGGTTATCCGGTAGAAAACGCTGAACTTACCAGGGTGCCGAAGAACACAATCAATGCTGATGATTTTGCCTCAAAGCTGATGAAACTGATAGATCAACTGGAAGATCTTGATGACGTCCAGAAGGTCTATGCTAATTTCGATATCTCAGACGAAGTTCTTGAAGCTCTAAATAAAGAATAGTGCTCATCCTCGGTATAGATCCGGGAAGCCGCTTCTGCGGCTATGGTCTTTTGCAGTTTGAAGGACGCAAGGTTATTGCGGCAGGTTGTGACGTCATAGATGTCTCTCAGACAAAAGATTTGCCTGAAAGACTTAAACAACTGCATGAACGCATGATTGGAGTTATTCATGAGTATCGACCGGACATGGCAGCGGTGGAAACGATGTTTTTCAGCAAACAAGTGAAGAGTATCTTCACTCTTGGGCATGCCAGGGGTGTGTTGCTTCTGTCATTAGCTCAATGCAATATTCCTATGTTTGAGTATAGCCCCAGGGAAATCAAGAAAGCTGTCGTGGGTAATGGCAATGCGACCAAACAGCAAGTCAGGTTCATGGTCAACTCTCTGTTCAAGCTAAAAAACAATCCCACAAAAGATGACGCTTATGACGCCCTTGCGATCGCAGTCTGCCATTTTAACCGGATGAGGATAAGCGGATGTTGAATTACATCAAGGGAATGCTGGCTGTAAAATCACCTGTAATGGCAGTCATTGAATCCTCAGGACTCGGATGGGAGCTCAGAATTCCGGTTAGTACTTATGAGAAACTCCCTAAACTGGGAGAGACTTGCCAACTTTATACATTTCTCAACATCACTCAGGATGGAGCCAAAATATATGGCTTTGCCACAATAGCTGAATGTGAGCTTTTCAAGCTCTTGATCTCAGTATCGGGGGTTGGTCCCAGAATAGCCATTTCGGTCATCTCCACGATGTCAATAGGCGCATTCAGCAGAGCAATACTGAGTGGGGAAGAAGGGTTGATAACGAAGGTACCGGGACTCGGGAAGAAATCGGCCCAGCGCCTGATCATTGAATTGAAAGATAAGATCCAGGTTATCACAGACTACCTTGATCCACACGAAATGGTTACAAATGACAGTATCAGCTTTGAAGTAGAGAATGCGCTTTTGTCACTTGGGTTCAACATCAAGGATATCAGAAGAGAGCTGAGCGCGATGAATTCGGACAGCGCTGATCTCACTATCGAACAGCTTATCAAAGAGACCATAAAACGTCTCTACCAGAAGAACAAATGAACTTCCGACAAGAAGCTTATTCAACCATCCTTAAGGTGTTCAAAGATCACGATTTTTCCGATACCTTACTACAGCAACGTGCCCGTAAACTGAAAGATTCGAATGAAAACGTCGCGCTTTTCTATACAGTAGTTAAGGGTATTATTAAGATGCGTATGAAGCTTGATTACATTCTGTCAATCTTCACCGATCCAAAGAAGTTCGCGACAACTGATCTTAAGATCAAGATCATGCTTTATCTAGGATTGTATCAACTCATCTATTTGGATTCTATACCTTCACATGCCGCGGTCAATGAGACTGTGGAACTGACAAAGTCCCTATTGGGGAACTCGTTAGGAGACTTCGTCAATGCAGTCTTGCGTAACTACCTAAGGCATCCTGATGTCAGCTATCCAACAGAGCCGGTCCAGAGAATATCTGTCGAGCATTCATATCCAGAAGAACTGATCGGGGAATGGATAGCTCTCTGGGGAGAAGAAGATGCTGAGTATCTTGCTATCTTTTTCAACGAAAATCCACAGCTTCATATCAGAGTGAATTCGACTGCAACGACCCCGCAGAAACTGGTGCAGTATTTCGCCAAACGTGATGTGATCATTACACCTACGCAAGCCAGCCCAATGATGTTCTCGACTCGTGAAGCTGATAAGGTGTTAAACGATGTTGCCTTCTCGGAAGGATATTTCTCCGTGCAAGATAGTTCAGCGGCAATGGTTGTCGATCTTCTCGATCCCCGCGAAGATAATTCAGTGCTTGATCTCTTTGCCGCGCCTGGAGGGAAATGCTCGTATATCGCCGAGAAGCTGAATAATAGCGGTGAAGTTATTGCCGTCGATAAAATCCCAAACAAGATGAAGCTCCTCAAACAAGCTGCTGATCGGCTCCAGCTTACAAATATCAAGATTATCGTAAACGACGCGTTTAAGTACGGTCCCATAGCGCCAGCCTTCGATAGAGTACTTGTAGATGCCCCGTGTTCAGGTTGGGGTGTTCTTGCCAGAAAAGCAGAGATACGTTGGCAGGTACATCAGGATATTCCGGAACTGATCAAGCTTCAGGAAAGAGCTTTGGAATATGCCTCGAACTTCGTGAAGCTTGACGGGTTCATGGTCTATTCGACATGCACAATGAATCCTGATGAAAACGAAAAACAAGTCGAGAAGTTCCTCAGGAACAACGCAAAGTTTATTCTTGTGGATGCTTCAGGGTTCATACCTGAGACATACATTGAGAAAGGTTGCATGAAGACAGTACCTTTCAGGCATAACATGGATGGGGCTTTTGCGGCAAAACTCAGAAGGATCAAGTAATGAAGAATTATCATAAAGAGATAAACTGGAAACATGTTGGCTATATAGCTGGAATAGGCTTTGGAATCATCATCGTTGTGGCTTTCCTTTCAAGTCAGATCATATATCCTATCATTCTTGGCAGTTCTGCGACTGTGGTTGTGCCCAATGTAGTTGGCCTTAGTCTCGCAAAGGCAAAGAACCTTTTGCATGAAGACCGGCTCCACGTCGTAGTAAAGGACTCCGTATGGTCGGATGAGATCCCGGTTCAGTTCGTGCTCGAACAGAGCCCAGAGGATGGCAAGAAGTTAAAACAGGATCAGGCTGTCTATCTTGTCGTAAGCAGAGGCTCGAAGATAGTTAAAGTACCGGAGATCATTGGCTTGCCTTATCAGGAAGCATACATCCGTTTACGTAATTCTAACCTGAAAACAACGATCATTGACTCACTCTATTCAGAGAGGTATCCTCCCAACTCGGTAGTAAGATGCATTCCTGCTCCGGGAAACAAGATCGAGAAACTGAAGCAGGTTAAAGTGTTCCTTAGCCGTGGTTCAGAGAATCCTACAGATGAAGACGTAAACGCAACAAGAGATTATGTGCGTCTTCCCGGTGATCCTGACCTTGATGCTCCTGCACCCAAAAAAGATACAAACAAAGAATCTGGCAATACCGGGAATTAGCTTATGGATTTCCTCGTAAGTGAATTCACAGCAATATCATCGTGGACGATTAAGTGTAAGATCACGATGCAACCCAGCTTGATGCGTGAGTTCTGCTTTGTGCTGGAATCCATAGACGGATTAGGAATTCACAGCTCTACGACAGACAAGAATGTTCTGAATATATTTTTTCCAATCTCTCTTATTGACGAGTTTAATATGTATTTGAGTTCTTTCCGGAACAAGATGCATGCACCTACCACAGTTTAAGTAAGACATAGGGAGACGATGTATTTTCATGTTTGAACGCATATTAAAACAGAGTATCATGAACAGAGTCCTTTATGCACTGATACCTAGCATGATATTCGCTATCTTTCTCTTTGGCTGGAGGGTTCTCGCCGTAGTCCTTGCAGCCAATGCTGCCGGTTATATCACTGAGTACCTGTTTATCTACAAGAAGAAAGCAGGTAAGGTCAGCATGGCGTGTTTTGTGACGTCCACACTAGTGGCCATGACCTTGCCGCCCACTATACCGATATGGATGTCAGCAGTTGGTGCGATCATCGCCATAGCTTTCGGTAAAATGGTCTTCGGTGGTTTTGGAACCAACCCGTTCAATCCGGCGATCCTGGGACGAACTTTTGTTTACGTATCATTTCCGCAGCAGATGACCGTAAACTGGATCAAGCCTTTTACCATGTCTGATTTTCCCGGAGGGTTCCTAAGATGGTCTGGTGGATCTGAAATGATAACTTCAGCTACAATCCTCGGTCAGTTCCGTCTTGGCCGGCCGGTTGATACTTCTTTCCTGAATGCCTTCCTTGGTTATATATCCGGATCCATAGGCGAGACTTCCGCACTACTTCTGATCCTTGCAGGTCTGTATCTGATCGTATCTAAAACAGCGAAATGGCAACCCATGGTGAGTACCGCTGTCAGTATCCTTCTCTTCAACTGGATATTCTATCCCGCGGAGAACCCACTTTTCATGTTAGTGACAGGCGGAGCAATGTTCGGAATTGTCTTTATGACAACTGATCCTGTGTCTCAGGCAAAGGGGAAATACGCAATCTGGATCTACGGTATCATGATCGGCTTCTTAACCGTTTTCATCAGAAGATTCTCGCTATTTGCTGAAGGTTTTATGTTCGCTCTGCTTTTAACCAACGCATTTATGCCGATCATCGAGTACGGGATCGACAACTATCTTTTGAAACCTAAGAAGAAGGTGGCTTGATCATGGATAAGACACCGTTTACAGAAACCTTATACTATCCGATCCTGTTCATGATCATCATCTCGGTAGTCTTCGTCGGTATCCTTGCCGTTATGTTCCGAACCTCTGAGGCAAAGATCAAGGCAAACGAGGATAATGCTTACCAGTTACAGATCGTAAAGCTCACCGCAAAGACTATTGCTTCTGAGCTCAGGCTTCACGAATCAGATCTGATAGCTAACTCTCAGGATACCTTTAAGAAATACATAAAGGAAGACAATAGTCAATCCCGAAAGTGCTTCGTTGTCACTGCATCAGGTAAGGAACTTGCTTACTGCTATGACATCGGCGGCAATGGACTTTGGGGTTCGATGAGAGCTCTGGTCGCCTTAGCGCCAGACAGATCGACCATCATCGACCTCGCAGTTTATTCCCAGATGGAAACTCCGGGGCTCGGTGCCCGCATCGAGGAAGAAGGCTTCAGGACACAATTCAGGGGAAAGAAGCTCTTATCCGGTGACAATCCGACAGTTTTCTCTCTGGTCCCGGAACGTCAAGCCACGACAAGCGATACTCAGATCCGTCAGATCACCGGCGCGACTATTACAAGCAACAGCGTTCTCCGTATGCTCAAAGATGAGATAATGATCATCAAGGATCAACAAGGAACTGCCCAATGACCAAGAAAGAGATATTTATCGTTTCAGCCTTTCGCGAGAATTCGGTCTGGCGACAGATCTTGGGGATTTGTTCTTCTCTCGCGGTGACCAATCTAATGATGAACAGCCTGATCATGGGATTGGGAGTGACCTTCTCCGTCGCTTTTTCCAGCCTCACGATCTCAGCCATCAGAGAATACACTCCCCGCAGTGTCCGTATGATGGTTCAGACCCTGATAATCGCGGCATACGTGATCGTAGTGGATATATTCCTCAAGGCTAATATGCCAGCGATCTCCAAGCAACTCGGACCCTATGTCGGTTTGATCATCACCAATTGCATTCTGATGGGGAGAGCAGAAGGCTTTGCCGCCCAGAATAAGCCTCTTGATTCATTTATCGACGGAATTGGCAGTGGTATCGGCTACACACTAGTGCTTTTGGCAATCGCTGTCGTTAGGGAGCTTTTCGGCTTCGGTTCCCTTTTCGGAATTCCCATCCTCGGTGACTGGTGGATTCGTTGGTCGATCATGGTCATGGCACCAAGCGCGTTCTTCCTGCTGGCGATCCTGATCTGGATCATCAACACCAAATACTATAAGGTAAAGGCGTAGTGATATGAGTATCAGTGCATTTGTTCTGTTTTGGGCAGCTATCTTCACTTCGAATATACTGCTGACCAATTTTCTGGGGATGTGCTCCTATCTTTCCGTATCCAGAGAAGTCGAATCTTCTTTTGGTCTCGGTGTAGCGGTGATATTTGTCCTCACAGTGACCGCCGGTTTGAACTGGGTTGCGCATCATTACATATTAGTACCTTTGAACATAGTCTATCTGGAATATATAGTCTTCATTATCGTTATAGCTGCGTTCGTTCAACTTCTGGAATTGATCATCGAACGATATGTACCTGCCCTGTACTATACTTTGGGAATCTTCTTGCCCCTGATAACCGTGAACTGCGCGATCTTCGGCGTCAGCCTCTTCTTAGTTATCCGCAATTATAACTTCCTTCAGTCAATAGCATTCGGTGCCGGAAGCGGTATTGGCTGGCTTCTGGCAATCCTCATGCTTGCCGGGATCAGAGCCAAACTGAAAGAGAAGCTTGTTCCCGTGGGGTTACAAGGCGCCGGGATCAGTCTCATCATCACAGGTATTATGGCATTGGGCTTTGTCGGTTTTTCCGGCATTGTCTCGGTCCAATAGGAGCTTCATAAATGGCGCTGAGAATCATCTATGATATCCTTGCCCTGACCGGAGTCTGTGCCGCTTTTGCGGTTCTATTAGTGATCGCGCAGAAGTTCCTCTCTAACTATGGAGAGATGAAGATCAATATCAATGGTAAACGTGATCTCACGGTAAAAGGTGGCAACAGCCTCCTTAGCTCCCTTGGCGACCAGCAGATTTTTATCCCTTCGGCTTGTGGCGGAAGAGGCAGCTGCGGAGCTTGCAAGTGCAAAGTCACTGAAGGCGGAGGACCGTTGCTTCCCACCGAGAAACCCCTCCTTTCCAAAGCCGAACTAGCTGACGGGATCCGTCTTTCCTGCCAGGTAAAAGTCAAGTCCGACATCAGCATTGTCATACCCGAATCGATCTTCAACATACGCAAGTACAAAGCCAGAGTAGCTGAGATAATTGATTATACCTACGATACCAAGGGGATAACCTTTGAGCTCCTTGAACCTTCCAAGATTGATTTCAAAGCCGGTCAATACGTTCAGATCGAGACCAAGCCTTACGCCAAGATGAAACAGAAAGTCGTTAGGGCATATTCTATCTCCTCCAAACCCGAAGATGAGAAAACCCTTCAGCTCATCATCCGGCTTGTTCCAGAAGGTATCTGCACGACCTGGGTTCATAATTATCTCCAGCTGGGGGAGGAAGTCAATCTGACCGGACCCTATGGCGATTTCTATCTGCGTGATACAAACGCTGACGTCATTTTCGTGGCGGGTGGAAGTGGCAAAGCTCCGATCAAATCGATGCTGGAACACCTTGAAGTTGTAGGCACCGATCGTAAAATGACCTATTTCTTCGGAGCCAGGACTACCAAAGACCTCTATCTCACCGAATATATGCAGCATTTCGAAAAGGCTCTGCCTGATTTTACTTATGTTCCGGTTCTATCCCACGCAACACCAGAGGAGAACTGGCAAGGCAAAACAGGTTTCGTCATGCCGTTCTTCAAGGATGCCATTCGTGACCCTAAGAATACGGAAGCCTATCTGTGCGGAAGCCCGGGTATGATCGCTGCGGTAACAAAATCCCTGGTCGAGCATGGTCTCGCTGCGGATAAGATATATTACGACAGTTTTGGATGATATTATGAAACAAACACCTCAAGAAATCAAGATCGATAAGCGGATGCAACCCGGTGTCATCACCCTGAGCGGGTTCCTGGGGGATGACACACGACACTATCATGAGATCATTGAAACAGATGAACAGACATTGGAGAACCTTGGTAAAACTCCCGAGGAAATTGCTGACAGGATGCAGTATTTTACTGACGCTTCCTGGAATAGCTATGACACTCCTCTTGAAATCGAGAACAAGTTCGTCGTGGAGACAGAAGTTGTCCGGGGTAAGTTGCCCTGTCCCTTCAGTCATCCCGGCGTTTATCGTAAAGCTGTCACCAGGCTCACCAATACTGAGCTTGGGCTCACGATCAGCTGGTCATCCCTGAATCTTCACATGATCAAGGAACATCATTTCTTTGAGGGGTCGGGTTCCGTCTTCCGCATCGAACCTGAGCTTTTAGTGAAAGTCCTCTTTTGAAACAAAGGTCACTTTCCGAAGTGACCTTTATTTCACATTAGCCAGCTTTTTCAGATGAGATTCGTCATTCTCTGATAACCTTCCACTCGCGGCAATAATCCATCATCGACAGCCGTTTTCACGCTTCCACAGCTTAACCCATTACTGATGATCGTGTCATGATCAAGCTCGTTGATGTTCCATTCTTGGTGTTTCTTCACAAATCCCCAGATCATACGGTTGTAGAGTGCGTACCATCGATTTATCCCGTCATTCATATCTGCCTCCCGAAGTAGCCCCAGATAGAGCTTCATGTCTATCCTGAACTCAGGATTTTGGATCAACCCGCTGAGTTTTACTGAGTTAATACCGAAACTCCTGTTTTGTGCCGTGATTTCCTTATGTACCGGCTTTCTGCGCGCGATCATCATCCCTGACTGAGAATCCCAATAGTAAACGAGATCGTTCAGCTTCCCTGAATATGCACGCTGGTTGTAGTTGAGTTTGACTTTCATATAATACTCCATTTTGTTACTTGAGAGATTCATCCCTCTATAATATATAGGCGAGACAGTTCTGGCAGATCAGGGACAGTTTCAGCGATTATCTTATGATCGGGTAAATATTCCTCAGCCATCCTTGAATACTCTATCAGACAAAATCCCTTCTTTCCTTTTGTCCGCCAAAGAGATGGCTGAATTATCCTGATAAAGGTGTAGTATCGTGATCGTATCTTGTACGGATATCATACGGGAAGCGTACGGTAATGATACGGTAAGGATACACGAAACCGATAGGGAAGGGCTGGGAGTAAGTTAGAGGCTGTAATATTTGAAAAGAAAAAAGCGCTTCCGATCGGAAGCGCTTCAAATGATATGATCTGCAGTCTAGTTCCTGCGTGTCGTATCCGCGGGGACAGGGTTGTCGAGCTCCTGAATATAGGGATCGATCATGTAATTCACGTTGGGTTTCACCCTTTCGTAAATGGCTTTGATCCTAGCTTTTGCTTCCGGAGACTCGTTCATCTCGAGAGCGATCTGAGCGAAACTCTGATCATCCGGGAAGAAGAGCATGCCCTTCTCGACGTACTCCAGTGTTTTATCAGGATATTTCTCGACTAAGTGCCTGAGGACATAACTGACGTAGATCTCGTTGCTGCGATCGTATGGTAAGAGGTATTTCTGAATGAATTCGTCCAGTTTGGACCATTGCCCCGTAGCTGAGTAGTAAGCAACATTGAATTCGGTCATCTTGATCTCGTTATCGATGAATTTCCGTCCTCTCTCAGAGTAGGATTTAGCTTTGGCGAAATCACCAATCTCGACAAAACGGATAGCTGCTTTAATGAATCCGGAACCGTAGTTCTGAACCAGACTCCTCATGTTTGAATCCTTGTAAACTGCTTTGTTTCCGATCGAGCGATACTGATAGATGTTATCGATATTGTTCAGCAATCTGCTGAAATTGATCTGCTCAGCATTCTTGGTGGTGACCACTCTGGCAACCATACCCTCATTGCGGGTGAATTCTTCGAATCCGATATAGCTTTGGCAAGTCACGGCAAAATATATCGGACGCTTGCCGAAGTTGTCTTTGATGATCTGCATGACAGCTACATCTGATCTGATCAAGCCTCCGTTGGGGCGCCAGCTGGGCTGATCTTCGATCGGCACAGTGATCTTGCCCGCGGACGGATTACCGGGGAAACCGACTTCGAATTGCCTTCCGAATGAGATGTTCATATCTTCAAGCTGGCTGTCATCGACGTTGAAGAGAATTCCTTCCTTATCACGAAGTTGGCGAATATACCAGGGTGTGTTCAGGAGGGATAGATTCGCGATGGAGACATCCTTACGAATTCCTTTGAGATACTTATTCTTGTATTCCATGGCTCGTTTGATGGCTTGGTCGGTGGCAGCATCCGGAACGATATCGGTCGCTTTATAGATATTCTGCTTTGCGTGAGGGTCTTGAACGGCTTGCGCGTACCAGAGCGGGAAGGTGTCATTATCGCCGTTGGTGAAGATTATCGCGTTCTCTTCCAAAGAATTGAGGAAATTCACTCCGTAATCAAGCGCGATATACTCCTGTGAACGATCATGAACATTGTACTGAGAAACCAGATTTAGCAGAGGCAACAGCCCCAGGACGCAGATCATGGCGATCTTGCCTGCGTTGCTTTTGATCAGATGCACAAAAGCCAGAGAACCAATTCCTAAAAGTATTGCCCACATATTGTAAGCAACCACGAAGAAATAGTCACGGTCACGAACTTCACCATCGGAAAGGTTCATGATGAAAACCATGGCGATCGTGGTGAAGAAGAGAACGATCATCAGATAGCGGAAGCTATGACGATTCTGTTTGAGCTGGAACCAACCGCCCACAACGCCGAGCGCTCCGACGATCATCGCGCCAAGGGTAATGATCGCGTTAGCAGGTATTTTCAGAAAACCGGATATCGTTTCAGCGTTGAACCACTGAGTACCAAAATAGCGCAAGAAATGGAATCCAAGCTGATTCCCAAAGAAAGAGCTTCTCCTTTCCAGGAATGAACTCTGCCCATACTGGCGTCTCAGAACATAATCAGTAAACGCGCTAAGTGTACTGGGCTGACCTTCATTGATAAAAGGACGATCAGCGGCACGTACCATGAGATAGAAGTGCGAGGATAGACCGATACCTACAAGAGCAAAGGCGAGCAGCCAAACCCGGTAATCGATCACGTCTCTAAGCTCTATATACATGATCAATAGAGCGATGATACCGAATCCCCATTTATCGAGCTGATCGTTGTTGGCTCCCTTGCCAATTACGCCAAAGATCGCATATCCGGCGATCAACAGTGCAGAATAGCCCAATATCTTGAGCCAGAAGTTGTCTTTCTTGACTCCAGTTTGAAGCATGGGATAAACAACGATGAACAACATGGCGGGAGCGATCTGGAGTGCGGTTTGATGCACACAGAATCCCAGGAAGAAAAGATAGACGATCAATAAAAGGATGTTCTGATGATCGAAATCGTCTGACTTTTCGACCCAGACCAGGGTCACCCAGAAGATCAGATTCACAAAGAAAACGAGTCCGGAATAGACTTCAGCCTCGATCGCGTTCATCCAGAAAGTAAAGGAAAATGCGGTGAATAATGCTGCTATAACTCCGGCAAACATTGCTTCCCAAGCTTTGATCTTGAACATGCTTGTCAGCTTGACTGTGATCAGATAGGTGAACATTACGGCGAAAGCCGAAGTCATGCAGGAAATAAATGCCGCGATGACTGCATCTGATGCAAGCCATCCAAACAGGCTTACCAGGGCTCTGCCGAAAACTATGTAGAAGGGATTTCCCGGGGGATGGGGAACACCCAGGATACTGATACAGGTGGCGTATTCTCCTGAATCCCAAAAACTCATCGTCCTTGCCTGAGTCAGCATATAGACGATCAAAGTCACGGCAAAGATCGCCCAGGCTATGAGAGTATTAGTGCGGATGGGAACTAGCGCGTGTGGCTTGAGAGGTTGGTCATCGACTATGATCGGTTTCTCAGGAACCACATAGTTCTTTTTCTTGGTTGATAGAGTGACGGGTTTGCTTTTAGCGTTCATAAATACTCCGAAACTTTAGTCTTTTAAGCCGGCTTTGGCATAGCTGGCAATGATCTGTTTTTGAGCGAGGAAGAAGATTATCAGGATCGGGACGATACTGAAAGTTGAGGCGGCCATCAAAAGAGTTGCCTGAGTCGAGGCTTCCTGGTTGAAATAGCTTAAGCCGACTTGCAGAACCCTCAGCTCAGGTCTTGTCGTCATGACCAGTGGCCACATGAAACTATTCCAGGAGCCGATGATGGAGAACACTGTCGCTGTCGCGATCACAGATTTCGATAAGGGAAGAATAATCCTCCAGAGCATACCAAAGGTACTGCAGCCATCGATTGACGCTGACTCGAATAACTCCTTGGGAAGACTCTTGAAGTGCTGACGGAAAAGGAATATTGTGAATATATTGACGCACCAGGGAATGATCAACGCTTGATAGGTATCAAGCCAGGAGAGCTTATCCAGCAAGATGTAGGATGAGATCAGATACACTGGTTCGGGCACCATCATCATGCTCAGGAATAAGTAGAACAACAAGTCCTTCCCTTTGAACTCCATTCGTCCAAAAGCGTATGCAGCCAGGACGGAGGTGATCAGAACTCCGATCAGAGACATCAGCGCAACGTAGATCGTATTGGCAAAGTATGTGGCAAACGGGACTTTCTGGAAGGCTTTGGCGAAGTTGTCCCAATGGATACTTGGTATCTTCTTGACTTTATGGACTTGATCCGAGGGAACTCTGACGTATTCCTTCACAATCAGGTTATCTTTGCCGAGAATATGAATGACGGTTTCCTTCCCTTCGACCTGAACCATGATGACATGTTGTTCCTTCGTACCGTTGTCCCAAACAAAGTACTCTTCTTTGGGGATGAACACAGAATCATGTTTATTAAATTCCGGCTGAGTCATGAGAGAAGTCGTCAGCATCCAAAGAAAGGGGACTACCATGAAGAGACCGCATACGGTGAGTACAGTGTAAATCAGGGTCATTCGTAGTTTTTCGTTCATCTTCGTCCTCCTCTAGTAATTCACGTGCTTTTCAAGGCGACGTTGCAGAATTGTCAACCCAAGGATCACGACAAAGAGGAATAGCGCGACAGCGCTTGCGTAACCCATATCAAGAGCGTCAAATCCTTTCTCGTAAATGTAATAGACGATAAGTTTCGTCGTATTCAATGGACCACCCTTGTCAGTCATCAAATAGACTTGAGAGAAGGTCTGGAATGTCGTTATCGTTGTCATTATCAGGACATAGAACGTCGTGGGGGAGATCAGAGGGACGGTTATTCGGGTGAATTGTTTAAGCTTGTTCGCTCCATCGATCTCAGCAGCTTCATAGTAATCCTTGGGGATATTCTGCAAGCCGGCGAGATAGATGATCGTGTTGTAGCCTAGTCCCTTCCAGATGCTCATGATAATGATCGCGAAAAGAGCTTGCGAGGGTCCGGCTAGGATCGTTGGCAGATGCGCTCCTAAGGGGGCAAACATCAACTGAAAGATACCCGTCGGTTCTGCCAGCCACTTCTGAGGAGCAATGCTGAACCAGCCTAAGAATGTGTTAGCCAGTCCAGTTTGTTCATTAAAGATGATCTTCCACACGATCGAGACTGCTACCAGGGATGTGACAAACGGCAAGAAGTAAATTGTGCGGAAGAATCCGCTCAGCTTCTTGATCTGATTGAGTAGTGCCGCAAAGATCAGGGAGAAGATCAGACTTGCTGGAACAACAATGATCACCAGCCAAAATGTATTGAGCAGTGACTGCCAAAATACACCATCAGTAAACATTCTCGCATAGTTTTGCAAACCTATGAACTCGCCCGTTCCTTTGATCGACCATTTGTAAAAGCCTATGATAAAGGACATGACGATCGGGATCAAGCGGAACGCAGCCAGCAGTATAAATGCCGGGAGTATGTAAAGATAGGGGGATATCTTCCATTTAGTCTTCATAATCTCACCTATTAATCGCTATGTTTCTTGTTATCGTTGCGGTATCTGGAATAGTCCATGCTGAGGTTCTTGCATTTTTTATAGATATTCTCTCTCGGAATCCCGGAAAGCCTCGATGCTTCGCTAAGGTTTCCTTGGGTCTTGTCCAGCAATGCTTCCAGATAGTGCAGTTCAAATTCTTGTTTTGCCTTGTTCCAGAGAAGTGTGGATTCTGTGTGTTGTTCATACTGGTTATCGGTATTCCCCAGAATGATATCCGGAAGATCTTCAGGCTGGATCACGGAATGCTCCGCAAGGATAACAGCGTGTTCCAGAGCATTTCTGAGCTCACGGACATTACCTTTCCAAGGTGAATTCAGTATTATTGACATCACACCAGGCGATACGGTAAGCTCTTCCTTCCGATACTTTGCGCAGAACTCACGCACGAATGCATTGGTCAGAATCTTGATATCATCGCGGCGATCCCTCAAAGGAGTGATATGCAAATTGAACACGTTCAGGCGATAATAAAGATCTTCACGGAAACTTCCATCACGCACACATTCAGCAATGTCTTTATTGGAGGCAGCTATGATGCGTAAGTCGGCATTAAAATCCATGTCGTGACCAACCATACGGAAGGTTCCAGTCTCCAGCACCTTGAGCAATTTTACTTGAAAAGACAGCGATGTCTCAGTTATTTCATCGAGAAATAGTGTTCCACCATTGGCTTCCTGGAAGTAGCCTATCTTATCACGAACCGCATCGGTGAAGGCGCCACGCTTGTGCCCAAAGAGGAGACTTTCCAGAAGAGTTTCAGTGAGACTTCCGCAGTTGACCGAAACAAACTTCTTATGCTTACGATGACTATTCCTGTGGATAAGCTCGGCAAAGACGCTCTTTCCGACCCCGGTCTCTCCGGTGATAAGCACAAGAGTGTCCAGTTTGGCGATCTTCTTCACTTTCTGGAGGAGTTGTTGAATAGAAGGGCTATTGCCTATAATTAGGTCTGTCTCGATATCCTTCTGTATCAGTTCATTGAGCCTTCTGTTCTCCTCAACGAGCCATTGGTTCTCGAGCACTTTCTCAACCTGAATGTTGATGAGTTCCAGGTTTCTGATCGGCTTGACGATGAACTCATCAGCACCAAGTTTCATGGCATTAACGGAAGTCTCGATCGAGGCTTGACCGCTAATCGCTATAACTGCCGTGAAGGGATAAATCTTTTTGATCTCCTGTATAAGATCCAGACCATCCTCACCAGGCAGGATCAGATCCACTATTGCAATATGGTATCTGTGCATCGATAAAAGAGACCTTGCGATCTTAAGGTCGGAAGCAGTATGTACTGTATACTTGGAACTCAGCCTCTGACTAAAGAGCTCGAGCGTGTCAGCGCTGTCATCGACTACTAAGATATTATGACGTTCATTCATGTATATTGTAGATAACCAATTCGACCAGACAGGAGTTTTCTGCAGTCATGCAAGGAGTATGTATCTTGTAAAACAAGTCAGTCTTCATTCCTGGAAAGACAATGGCTAGATCAACACAGCTTGGCAGGATAGTGCTGTAATCATCTAATCCGAGATGAGGCTCTGTAGCAAGATAAATCTGTAAACGCACATCGTTTCCTTCTCGGTTCAGGGAGAGTGATACAGTGGCTGACTTGTATTGAGATATATCCATGAAGTTTAACACGATCGACTCTAAGACCATTCCAAGAACGGGAATGGAATTTCGTACGATAAGCTTTTCTTCGATGTCCATGAATGTGAACTGGATGTGTCTTTTTATTGACAACTCATTTTGGAGAAAGGCTACTTCTGATCTCAGCCAGTGAGATATATCAATGCTTTTAATATCACCATAGATTCTCTCATTGAGATTAACAATTGAATTACTCAGAAGATCATCTATTCTTAGTCCTGCGTCTATGATCTTTTGTAACCAGGGGTTATCAGGGTCGGCGGTCTGCATCTGCTGTGAATATCCAAGGATAAGATTAAGCGGAGTGTTGATATTATGAACCAAACCGGCTAATATCCTTTGCATTGAAAGCAGTTGCAGATATCTATTCATCAGGATATATGCTTTATGTATGCTTCTAGTCCGAGTCGGAAGATATTCATTGACTTCTTAAGGTCGTGCTCATTCAGAACGTACGCAAGTCGTAACTCGTTCTGGCCCAAACCAGGGGTAGCGTAAAAACCCTCACCCGGGGCGGCCATAACAGTTTCGTTATCTATTGAGAAGTTGTTAAGTAGCCAGATGATAAACTCTTCGGCATCAGGAATGGGTAGCTTCACAACAGCGTAAAATGCACCTTCAGGTTTCCTGCAAACAGCACCGGGTATTCTGCTTATCTCTTCAAAGATGATATCACGGCGTTTCTGATACTCAGTCAGAATATTGGCAATGTATGAATCAGGAAGATGGACGCAAGCATTAGCTGCCAATTGATCGATTGTCGGAGGGCAAAGTCTCGCCTGAGCGAACTTCAAAGCGGCAGCCATGAGTTCCTTATTCTTGGAGACGATGCAGCCAATACGCGCTCCACAAGCACTATACCGTTTAGAAATACTGTCAACAAGAATGGCAAGGTCTTCGACACCATCGATGTTCAATATACTAGTATGGCTTAAGCCATCATAAACAAATTCCCTGTAAACCTCATCAGAGATTATAAAGAGAGAATGCTTGCGTGCCAGTGTCGATATTTTTTCCAGATCTGTCCTGGTGTAGACTGAACCAGTTGGATTACCTGGGTTGCAGAGCATAATAGCTCTGGTTTTAGGCGTGATCAGGGATTCGATCTTTGCGGGATCAGGGAGCCGGAATCCCTCTTCAGCGTAAGTGGTGATCGGCACCAGTTTAATCGATGCCATCGTCGCAAAGCCATTGTAGTTTGTATAGAAGGGTTCTGGAACTAATACCTCATCTCCTTCGTTGCATGTGACCATCATAGCAAAAGTAATTGCTTCGCTTCCTGCTGTTGTGACGATGATATCAGATTCATGAAGTTCGATCTTATGCTTTGCGTAATATTCAACCAGACCATGGCGATAGACATCCAATCCTTGAGAAGGACCATATTCGAGAACTTTAGCTGAGAAGTTGTGATATTCATTTATCATTTCAGGAGGGGTCTCGATGTCCGGCTGTCCGATATTGAGGTGGTAAACCTTGATACCCCTTTTCTTTGCTGCGATCGCGTAAGGCATAAGCTTGCGAATGGGTGAGGCCTGGATTTCCAGGGCACGTTTGGAAAGCTGCATAACGGTGTTCCTCGTATAATACTTTTTTGCCATTAAATGGGACTGGACATTTAAGACAAGGAAAATCTTCCCAAATCGTCAAGAAAACAGGATTGACTGTAGTAAATGTATATCACCCCAGAAACTATCTGTACAACATCTCTATCATAGATAAGCATTTAGAGAATGTTCTATTCATCCTCTGATCAATCAGTATTGCGATACGCTTGCTCGAGCCTCTTTACGTATTGGGGAAGTGTGTCGCCTGTCTTTCCTTGCACAAACTCATCAAAAAAGTTTGAATTCAAGGGTTTCTCCAGATTAAATCCCAGCGTCCTGGCTCCCATATACTTGGTGGTCATAACAAACCCGGCTGCAGGGTAGACAGCGCCAGAAGTTCCGATCACTAAGAATATATCGCAGTTCTGGAGAAGTACCTCGATCTTATCCAGATGATAAGGTATTTCTCCGAACCACACTATATCAGGTCGCAACATTGCTCCACAGGCTGAACAATAGGGGATAGGATTCTGATCCAGAATCTCTTTTGTGGGATAATGTCGTAAACAATCAGTACAAAAACAGGTGTGAAGACTTCCATGCATTTCCAGAACGTTATGAGAACCAGCCCTTTGATGAAGGCCATCGACATTCTGAGTAATTAGCCAGAATCTTTCTCCAAACATCTCTTCGATCCTGGAAAGAGCATAGTGCCCGGGATTAGGCGAAGCTTCGATAGCCTTTCGATATCTTTCCCGATAGAAATTCCAAACAAGCTTCGGATTTCGCGCAAACCCCTCAGGTGTTGCCACATCCGATACCGCATGGTTTTCCCAAAGACCACCGCTATCCCGAAAAGTCATGATTCCAGATTCGGCACTGACTCCTGCTCCGGTCAGAGCGACGATCTTTGGCTTCCTATCTGCTGTCATTCTATTTGATCATCAGCATCTTGCCGGTCTGGACCTTTCCTGAAGAGCTAAGCCTGTAATAATATACTCCGCTGGAAACTTGACGGTTATTATCGTCTGTTCCATTCCAGATCACACTATGAGATCCGCTAGCCGTCATTCCATTGACCAGAGTTTTTACGAGCTGTCCTCTCAGATTGTAAATGGAGAGATCCAGATCCGAGGGCATTGTATTCGAGAAACTTATCGTAGTCGTAGGATTAAAGGGATTGGGGTAGTTACCGATAAGCTTCAGAATCGCTTGAGTCTGGTTCGGATCGTTGTTTTCGACAGGATCAGATTCCAAACGGACATCGTCAATATACCAACCTTCGGCGTTGACATAACCATCAGCTCCAAATACGAACCTAAACTTCGCAGTTCCCGAGTACTGAGGCAATTCAAAAGTGATCTCCTGCCAATCGTGAGTTCCGGAGAATATTGGCGTGCCAGCGTTGAAGGGAGAAGCGTCATTATTATACGAAACGTAAGGATATCCCCCAACTGGTGTGATCAGAGTCCACGGTCCGTTGTTTACTGAGATCTCCACATTGCCACCATCCCAGGCGTATTGAGGGTTGGTATGCTGTTCTGCAGCTATCCATTGGTAGTATTTCAAACGTGAATTAACCCCAAGCGGCATCTCAGGACTTATCAAAGCTCCATATGAACTATTCGCGTATGCAGTAGCGCCAGTACCTCCGAACTTAGCAGAGAAACCACCACCGTTCGTATGATTCCTGTTTGAAGAACGATGCCATTGGTTTACAAATCCGGTTTGTAAAGTCGTTGTCGCCCAATTCTGGAAGTCTGGTTCGAATGTATAGCTCATTAACCCTGTATTGAAGGAAATCGTCCCGGTTTCTTCCTGGTCATTTTCTGAGATCAGGACATAATTAAAAGACAAGATCTCGCCATCCGGGGCAGATTCAGACACGTTGATGGTAAATGAGTTCTGCGTTGATGCTGTTTGTCCCGGATCAACCTGGTTGAAATAGACATCAGAAGCGGAAAGCGAGAAATATGGACTGTCTTCCATCAGTAACAACATAGGAGAATAGCAGTTTCCGCTACCTGTATTATCCAAAGTGACTGTAACGGTAGGACTGTCTCCGGGATTGATCTGACCACCACTATTGACGATCTGATAGCTGCTAAGACTTAGAACCGGTGCGTTGAGGGTCAGATTCCCGCTCGATTGAGAAGTAAAGCTGTCAAAGCTGGAATTGAACCCCAGCAACGCGAGGGTCTGATCAGGATATGATCCTGTGACTCTGATATTGAAAGCATTTGCTATAACGATCGAATCGCCTGAAGCCAATGCGTTAAAATTCAAGGCTGGGCTCAACACATTGATGTTGGGTGAATTCGAGGTAAGCATCATTGTCCCGGCGTTTGCCTGATTGACCATTCCAACGTTTTTGACAGTGCAGTTCAATGAATATGTGTGTTCTGTTTCGATCAGGTTGTTAGGTGTGTTGACCGCGACAGACGTGCAAACAATATAAGGCATTTGTGTGGCGACAGCCTGGAAAGTGCCCTGATAACTATAATGATTTGGAGCATTAATAAACATCTGATACGTACCCGGTGTAAGCGGGCTCAGTAATGAGACATTGATCAGTCCACTGCCGTTTGCCGTGCCCTCAAATATGATCGTACTTCCCTGTTTGATCCTCATTGACGCGTCAGGCGCATTGGTTTGAATCTGGTAGTTGTTGACTCCGATCATCCAGGCTGGCGGAAGCTGAGCCTGAATAGGCTGCGGAGTATCCGTCCAGATCATCAGAGCAGGATCTCCGAAAAGATTGGTCTCATAATCAACCCAGTACATCACCGGCTGATTGTTGATATAAGGTATGTTATCGATCTTAGAATCAACCAGGGTCCAGCCTAGTTCTTGTATATTCTCACCGAATATAGCGTCCATATACTGTCTGTGGATATACTGGGATGCTCCGTCCGTGGAACCCTGCGATCCCCAGCCATAACGTGAATGAGCGATCATCCCTGTTGCAGAATTAGCGATCGAGGTCATCTTTTCAGTGATACAGTCGCCGACGTAACTCCCAGGATTGGTGTCACGATTGTCAAACGATCCGGAATAGCATCCCTGAGTAAAATAGATAGAGAAATTATGATTCGTTCCGTTGTTGGTAATGGTATTGTTTGTGACCTGTCCATTATTCAGACGCATAGTATAAGTTGTATTAGAATGACCGAGATGATTGACCAGATTTGGCCCCTGTGATAGCATGGGCTGGATCTGCGCAGCGCCCCAACTGTCTGCCGCACCGTAAGTCCGATCATAGAGTGTTGTAATATTCCAGCTTGTGGGAACCCCGACGGTTGTATAACCATTAGTGCTGGAGCCTCCTATCATCTCATCCATATAATCGCCACCCCAGGTAGGACCTTCCCAAAGCCACTCTCCTGCGAAGAAAGCAGATTTTACTTCGGTTTCTACCGGGATGATCAAGTAACCCATGATCTTGTTGATCTGATTGGCGATCTCCGTATCATTATTGT
>Ga0116170_10000503_pt1 | contig 41481 bp, 33 predicted proteins | sample AD_JPNHW1_MetaG_FD_89797 | JGI IMG/M metagenome (GOLD analysis project Ga0116170, IMG submission 89797) | Active sludge microbial communities of municipal wastewater-treating anaerobic digesters from Japan - AD_JPNHW1_MetaG | ecosystem: Engineered > Bioreactor > Anaerobic > Digestate | place... | reverse complement strand
TCGGCATCATGGTCGATCACGTCAGCGAAGTGCTGGATATCGGCGATTCCGAGATCGAGCCTCCGCCCGCCTTCGGCACGGATCTGCGCGCCGACTTCATCCAGGGCATCGGCAAGGTGAACGGTCGCTTCGTGATCCTGCTCGATGTCGAACACGTCCTGTCCATCGAAGAACTGGCAACGCTCGCCTCTGACTGCGCCTCTGTCTAACCCTGAATCGCTCACCATCCAGAAGGGGGACCCATGAATGCCTTCAAGAATCTTCGATTGGCCACACAGTTGACCCTCGCCTTTGCGCTGGTCGCCCTCGTCTCCATCGTCGTGGGGGCGTTTGGGCTATCGGGCATCTCCACCGTTACCAAGCTCATGCAAGATTCCTACACCAACCACACGGTGGCCCTGGTGAACATGGTGAACGTCAACATTCAACTGGCCGCCTACCAGCAGCGCGTCATCTATTCCACTCTGGTGCCTGACGCAAAGGGACGGCACGAGGAGGTGGAGAAGACGGCCTCCGCTCGCAAAGAACTCCTGGACTGGGCCACCAAAGAGCGCGCGACGGAAATGAGCGAAACAGAGAAGGGCTTATGGAAACAGTTTGACGAAGTTTGGACAGCCTACATGACCGCATCCCAGAAAGTTATGGATCTTTCGGACGCCAACAAGATCGAGGATGCACGCAAGGTTCTGTTGTCTGATGTCAGGCCCCGCTACATCGCCCTGCGCACGATCGTGGGCAAGATCGCAGATGACAATGCCAAAGTCGCCGGTGAAGCCAACAAGCAAGGGACCATTATCGAGGCGGGCATCCGACGCAACACGATCATCGTCATCATCCTGGGCTTTATCGGCTCCATGGCGCTGGGCTACGCTGTCACGCGACTCATCAAGAAGCAGGTGGGCGGGGAACCGAAAGAAGCGACCGAAATCGCCCAGCGGATCGCGGAAGGTGATCTCAAGGTCCAGGTCAATCTGGCACCCGGCGACACCAGCAGCATGATGGCCGCCATGGACCAGATGGTGACGTCCTTGAACAAGGTTGTCTCCGACACCCAGCACCTCGTGGTGGCCGCTGGGCATGGTGACTTCTCTCAGCGGGCCAACACCGAAGGGCAAAAGGGCTACATCCAGGAACTCGGCACGGCCCTCAACGAACTTTCCACAACCTGCCAGAAGGGCCTGGATGACGTGATCCGCGTGCTGGAAGCCCTCGCCAAGGGCGATCTGACCGAAACCATCACCGATGCCTACGAAGGCGCTTTCGGCCGCCTGAAGTCGGCGTCCAACACCACGGTCGAGAAGCTGTCCACCACCATCTCGGATGTCCAGGAAGCCGCCAATATGCTGGTAGGCGCTTCCGAACAGCTCAGCGCTACCGCGCAGACCCTCAGCCAGGGGGCCAGCGAACAGGCCGCCAGCGTCGAAGAGACCAGCGCGTCCATGGAAGAGATGAGTGCCTCCATCGCCCAGAACAACGAGAACGCCAAGGTCACGGGCGATATCGCGACTCGCACTGCCAAGGACACAGTGGAAGGCGGCTCCGCCGTACGCGAGACCGTGGGTGCTATGAAACAGATCGCCCAGAAGATCGCCATCATCGACGACATCGCTTACCAGACCAATCTGCTGGCCCTGAACGCCGCCATCGAGGCGGGCCGCGCGGGCGAACACGGCAAGGGCTTCGCGGTCGTCGCCGCCGAAGTACGCAAGCTGGCTGAACGCAGCCAAGTCGCGGCCCAAGAAATCGGGCATCTGGCCGGCAGCAGCGTCGACTTGGCCGAACGCGCAGGCACCCTGCTGGAAACCATCGTGCCCTCCATCCAGAAAACGGCAGATCTGGTGCAAGAAATCACGGCGGCTTCGGCCGAGCAGAATTCCGGCGCGGGGCAGATCAACGGCGCAATCACGCAGATCAGCCAGGCCATCCAGCAGAACGCCGCCGCCAGCGAAGAACTGGCCGCCACCTCCGAAGAGGTCAACGCTCAGGCCATGGAACTGCAATCCACCATCGAGTTCTTCACGCTGGCGGATGCAGGGACCTCTAAAAACCCCCAGGCCCAGCGACGAAACGTCGCGAAGGCTCCCGTAAAAACGGTAACTAAAAAGCCATCCCATTCCAGATCCAATCAGGGATCAGAGGACTCGGATGAGCGAGAGTTCACCCGCTTCTAAGGCCAGGAGCCTCCCATGAGCGCCTTCCAGAACCTCCGGCTCTCCACGCAACTCATCACCGCCTTCGTCTTCGTGGCCCTCATCTCGGTTCTCGTGGGCCTGATCGGGCTGAACAGCAACCGCACGTTCTCCGCCATGCTCAAGGACATGTACGAGAACCAGCTCACGGCGATCAAGGATGTGGGCGCCGTTTCCCATCAAGCGATTCAGCATGTTCGTCGGCTGAACAACTTCATGGTTGCCAACAACGAAGAGGCCCGCAGAACCGCCGTTCAGCGAATGGACGAGCATACGCGGGAGATGCTGCGGCTCATCCAGAAAGAAAAGCAGACCGAGATGGAGGATGCCGAGAAACAGGACTGGAATAAGTTTGACCGCCTTTGGCCGGTCTACGAAGCGGCCTCGAAGCGAGGCATCACGCTCATCGAACAGGGCAAGCACCAGGAAGGCGTGGACTACATCTTTGCCAACGCCACACCTGTCTTCAAAGACATCGAAGCGATCCTGGACAATATCCTGAGGATGAACGACGAGCAGGCCCAGCGTAAGAACAAAGCGGCCGAAGCCACCGCCCTTCGTATCACCACGATATCCATTTCAATCATCGTGATCGGGTTTGTTCTCGCGATCGGACTGGGGCTGTTCGTCACTCGGACAATCAAGCAGCAAGTGGGCGGCGAACCGAAGGATGCGGCTGACGTAGCGCGCCGCGTCGCTTCGGGCGATTTGACTGTCGATGTCCAGACAAAACCGGGCGACACGAACAGCATGATGGCAGCCATCAAGGAAATGGTCGTCAAACTCAGCGGCATCGTCGGCCAGGTGCAAGAGGCCTCGGGCATGCTGGTGGGCGCTTCCGAACAACTCAGTGCCACGGCTCAAGCTCTCAGCCAGGGCGCGTCTGAACAAGCGGCCAGTGTCGAGGAAACCAGCGCATCGATGGAAGAGATGAGCGCCTCCATCGCCCAGAACAATGAAAACGCCAAGGTCACCGGCGATATCGCGACCCGAACCGCCAAGGAGACGGTCGAAGGCGGAGCGGCCGTGCGAGAAACCGTCGGCGCCATGAAGCAGATCGCTCTGAAGATCGCCATCATCGACGACATCGCCTACCAGACCAACCTGCTGGCCCTGAACGCCGCCATCGAGGCAGGACGCGCCGGGGAACACGGCAAGGGCTTCGCGGTCGTAGCCGCCGAGGTGCGCAAGCTGGCCGAACGCAGCCAGATCGCCGCCCAGGAGATCGGGAATCTGGCAAGCAGCAGCGTGGGCTTGGCGGAACGCGCGGGCGCCCTGCTGGAGACCATCGTGCCCTCCATCCAGAAGACGGCTGATCTCGTGCAAGAGATCACGGCGGCTTCCGCCGAACAGAACTCCGGCACGGGACAGATCAACGGCGCGATCACGCAAATCAGCCAGGCCATCCAGCAGAACGCCGCTGCCAGCGAAGAGCTGGCCGCCACCTCCGAAGAAGTCAGCGCCCAGGCCATGGAGCTGCAAACCACCATGGAGTTCTTCGCCCTGACCAAAGCCCATGGCCGAAGGCCTTCGCAAGGCATTCGGCGCAATACCTCCAAACCTGCAGCCAAACCCCTCGCACTCCAGACATCAGCTTCAGAAGACCGCGAATTCACGAAATTCTAGGCCAGGAGGCCACCATGGACCGGTTCCGCAGACTTCAGCTCTCGACGCAACTCATCCTCGCCTTCGCTCTGGTGGCGATTGTCTCCCTTATCGTGGGGACCATCGGCATGTCGAACACCAGTCGAATGAATACCCAGATGCAGGATATGTATTCCAACAACCTGCTCTCGATCAAATACGTCGGCGGGGCCAAGTCATCCGCCATCCAGTACGGGCGATTGGTGAACAACTATTTCATCGCGCCCGACCAGGAAAGGCGCAGAGCCGTGCTCACGACTCTGGACGAGACCAAGAAGAAACTCTTTGAGTGGGTTGCCAAGGAAAGATCAACCCGCATGCCCGCAGAAGAACAAGCGCTATGGGCCAAGTTCGATCAGGCATGGAGCCCCTACGAAGAGTGCGTCAACCACTTCATCGCGCTAACGGACGCGGGCAAGTCCGAGGATGCTCGCAAATACCTGTTTGCCGAACTCAGACCCAAGCTGATCGCCCTGGATGAAACCATTTCGAAGATCGAGGACATCAATGTAGAAGATGCGGCCAACACCAGTCATCGGGGTGAGGCGACCTACGCGACCATCCGAATAGAAACGATCATCATGATCCTCGTTGGATTCGCCATCGCCATCGGCATGGGCTTCTTCATCGCCCGAATGATCCGGCAGCAGATCGGCGGCGATCCCAAGGATCTCGCCAGCGCGGCCCAGCGTGTGGCGGCGGGAGATTTGTCTCTGGAAATCCAGACAGCCCCTGGAGATACCACCAGCACCATGGCGGCCATGAAACAGGTGGCGGAAACCCTGCGTTCATTGCTGGCGGATACGGACATGCTGGTCCAGGCCGCATCCAAAGCGCAGTTGAATGTCCGTGCGGATACAAGCAAGCACCACGGCGAGTATAAGAAGCTTGTCCAGGGCATTAACGGGACCCTGGATGCCATCGTCAACCCGCTCAACAATCTGCTCGTTGACATCAACAAGGTGACGGCTGACGCCAGTCAGGGTCAGTTCACCACTCGCGGGAACGCGACCAATTACGAAGGAGAATTCCGGAAAGTCATCGAGGGCACCAATGGGCTTCTGGATGTCGTCGTCGACAAGCTGGAGTGGTACCGCTCGATCATCGATGCCGTGCCCTTCCCCATCCATGTCACAGACCTGGATATGAAGTGGACCTTCCTCAACAAAGCATTCGAAAAGCTCATGGTCGACCAGGGTAATATCCGCAACCGCGAAGATGCCGTCCATCGGCCATGCTCCACCGCCAACGCGAATATCTGCAATACGAAGAACTGCGGCATTGTTCAGTTGCGCGGAGGCGTAAGGGAGAGCTTCTTTGACTGGTGCGGCCTGAACTGCAAGCAGGACACTGCCCCCGTCCTGAACGCCAAGGGCGAAACCGTCGGCTACGTCGAAACGGTCACTGACCTGACTTCCACCTTGCGAATCAAGCACTACACCGAACAAGAGGTTCAGCGCGTCGCCTTGAATCTGGAGCGATTGAGCGGTGGAGACCTCAACCTCGATCTTTCTCTTTCCCCAGCGGATCAATACACCCAGGAAGTGCATGCCCAATTCGGAAAAATCAACAACAGCTTCAAGGAGGTCAGCTCATCGCTCAGAGCGATGGTTACGGACGTCAACAAGCTTTCCATCGACGCCATCCAAGGCCAGTTCTCAACCCGCGCAGACATAACGGCACATGCAGGCGAGTACCGGAAAGTCATCGAAGGCGTTAACGGGACTTTGGATGTGGTGGTGGACAAGCTGGAATGGTACCGGTCGATCATCGACGCCGTTCCTTTCCCCATCCATGTCACCGACATGGATATGAAGTGGACCTTCCTCAATAAGGCATTCGAGAAGCTGATGGTCGATCAGGGCAATATCCGCGACCGGCAGGACGCGCTTCATCGCCCCTGCTCGACGGCCAACGCGAATATCTGCAACACCAAGAACTGCGGCATCGTGCAGCTGAAGAATGGAGTCAGGGAGAGCTTCTTTGATTGGTGCGGCCTGAGCTGCAAGCAGGACACAGCCCCCGTCCTGAATGCCAAGGGGGAGACCGTGGGCTACGTCGAAACGGTCACGGACCTCACAGCCACTCTTCGCGTGAAGCACTACACCGAGCGGGAGGTTCAGCGGGTTGCCTTAAACCTCGAACGCCTGAGCTGTGGCGATCTCAACCTCGATCTCTCCCTGCCAGAGTCGGATCAGTACACCAAGGAAGTCCAATCCCAGTTCGGGAAGATCAACGAAAGCTTCAAGCTGGTGGGGACATCGCTGAATGCCTTGGTGGGTGACGCCACCATGCTCGCGAAAGCTGCTGTCGAACTCAAACTGGATGTCCGGGCGAATGCGGATAAGCATCAAGGCGAGTACCGCCAGGTCATCGAAGGCGTCAATTCGACGCTGGATGCCGTCATCAATCCACTCAACCTCTTGATCTCCGATGTTCAGAACCTGGCCAAGTCCGTTGTCGCAGGCCGACTGCATGAGCGCGGAGACGCATCGCGCCATCGCGGCCAATACCGGGAAGTCGTGCAAGGCCTCAATGAACTTGTGGATGCCATCGTGGCGCCCATCAACGAGGTCAAACATGTGATCGGCGCGCTAGCCACTGGAGATCTGACCCAGACCGTCAAGCAGGAGTACCAAGGCGAGTTCAAGATCCTCAAGGAAGCGATTAACGACACCATCACCAAGCTGGGTTCAACCATTTCCGAAGTTCGGGATGCCGCGACGCTATTGCTCAGCGCTTCCGGACAACTGAGCGCGACAGCCCAGACCCTCAGCCAGGGTGCATCCGAACAAGCCGCAAGCGTCGAAGAAACCAGCGCTTCGATGGAAGAGATGAGCGCTTCCATCGCGCAAAACAACGAGAACTCGAAAGTCACAGGCGATATCGCGACGAAGACGGCTAAAGATGCGGTCGAAGGCGGCACCGCCGTGCGAGAAACAGTGGGTGCCATGAAGCAGATCGCCCAGAAGATCGCCATCATCGATGACATCGCCTACCAGACAAACCTGCTCGCTCTCAACGCCGCCATTGAGGCTGGACGGGCCGGAGAACACGGCAAGGGCTTCGCTGTCGTGGCCGCGGAAGTGCGCAAACTGGCCGAACGCAGCCAGATCGCCGCACAGGAAATCGGCCATCTTGCGGGCAGCAGCGTAACGCTTGCGGAACGCGCGGGCACCCTGCTGGAAACCATCGTTCCGTCCATCCAGAAGACGGCCGATCTGGTGCAGGAAATCACCTCCGCATCCTCGGAACAGAATTCCGGCGCAAGCCAGATCAACGGAGCCATCACTCAGATCAGCAGGGCGATCCAGCAAAACGCTGCCGCAAGCGAGGAATTGGCGGCAACGTCAGGGGAAGTCAATTCCAGAGCCACTGAGCTTCAATCCACCATGGAGTTCTTCTCACTGATCGGAACCCAGGCCACCAAGAATATCCAGACGCCAGCCCGCAGAACTCCAAAACCGGACCAAGCAACTGGGTCCACCAAGCATGCCCCAACATTCCGTGCCGATAACCCAGATGAACGCGATTTCACGCGCTTCTAGTCAGGAGCCAACATGCCAGAACCCTTCCGAGCCAATAAACGGCAGGCCCAGGCGATGGCGTCCGTAGAAGCCAAGGCCCAGTACCTCGCCTTTAGCCTGGGTGCCGAAACCTTTGCCATGGATATCCGATCCATCAAAGAGGTCATCCAGTACGCGGAGCTTACCGAAGTCCCCCTGATGCCATCTTTCATGCGGGGCGTGATCAATCTGCGCGGTTCCGTTGTTCCCGTCATTGATCTATCCACCCGCTTTGGCCGAGCATCGACGGAAGTCGCCAAGCGCACCTGCATCGTCATCCTGGAATTGGAGCAAGCAGAGGATGTCGTTGTGTTGGGCGTCATGGTCGATCACGTCAGCGAAGTGCTGGAGATCGCGCCTTCGGACATCGAGCCCGCGCCCGCTTTCGGGACCGATCTGCGCTCCGAGTTCATCCAGGGGGTCGGCAAAGTGAATGGCCGTTTCGTCATCCTGCTCGACGTCAATCACGTCCTATCGGTCGACGAACTATCCGCACTGGCTGCGGATTCATCTCCATCAGACGTGGCTTCATGACAGTAACCCCTCGCACAAAACCACCCGCATCCGCCCCGGAGACCACAAACACTCCCATGTCGATGGCTCCAGCCATTTCGGATATCGAATTTTCCAGACTGCGGGCCCTCGTTCTCCAGGTGACGGGCATCAGCCTATCGGACCAGAAAAAAGCATTGGTGGTGGGCCGCCTGGGGCCACGGCTCCGCCACCGAAAGATTGCTTCTTTCGGGGACTACCATCACCTCCTGCAATCCCCTTCCGAAAGCGATGAACTTCAGATCGCCATCGATTTAATCACCACCAACGAGACCTCTTTTTTCCGCGAGGCGGAGCACTTCGAGGTGCTAAAGGATTACATCCAGCAGCTCCGACCCATTCCCTTCCCTTTTCGCGTCTGGAGCGCCGCGAGTTCGTCCGGCGAGGAGGCCTATACCATCGCCATGGTGCTTTCGGATAGCCTGGGCAGCGCCGAATGGAACGTAATGGGAACGGACATCAGTACGCGCGTGCTGGAACGCGCTCGCAAGGCGCTCTACCCCATGGAGCGCGCCGCCGCGATTCCCAGGAAATACCTTGAACGCTATTGCCTGAAGGGACAGGGCAAGCACGAAGGGCTTTTCCTGGTGGACCGCCCCCTGCGCGAACGGGTGTCCTTCGTGCAAGCGAATCTTTGCAAGCCGCTGCCCAAGTTGGGCCCTTTCCAGGTCGCCTTCCTGCGCAACATCCTGATCTATTTCGACCTTCCACAGAAAAAGCGCGTCGTGGAAGAAGTCATGGCCCAAATCAAGCCCGGCGGCCTGTTGATCGTCGGGCACTCGGAAAGCATCACAGGTCTGTGCGAAGGTCTTACGCAGGTCCGTCCAACGATCTATCGCGTTTCCTGAAATCGAGGCCCCTCCCATGACAGCTGCCCATCCCATCAAGGTGCTGATCGTCGACGATTCTGCCGTGGTGCGCCAGGCCCTGGTCGAGATCCTTGGCAAGAATCGCGAGATCCGCGTGATCGGACACGCCATGGATCCGATCTTCGCCATGGAGAAGATGGCGAAGGAATGGCCCGACGTGATCCTGCTGGACGTGGAGATGCCGCGCATGGACGGCATCACCTTCCTGCGGAAGATCATGGCGGAGCACCCAACACCGGTGATCATCTGCTCTTCGCTGACGGCCAAGGGGGCTGAGACGACGATGCAGGCCTTGGCGGCAGGCGCCTTCGCGATCTTCACGAAACCGACGCTCGGGGTGAAGAACTTCCTGGATGACGCCTCCAGTGACCTGATCACGGCGGTGCAAAGCGCCGCCGCCGCCCGCATGTCGCGCCTGCCAAGCATCGCGAAACCGATGCTGAAAGCGCCGCCCAAGCTGACCGCCGACGCCGTGTTGGCCCCGGGCATCGAGGCCATGGCCGCGACCACGGATCGCTTCACCGCCATCGGGACATCCACCGGCGGCACCCAGGCGCTGGAGTTCGTCCTATCTTCTTTGCCACGCACCTGCCCCGGCCTGGTCGTCGTCCAGCACATGCCGGAAAAATTCACGGCGGCCTTCGCGGAACGCCTGAACACCATCTGCGAAATCGAAGTGCGGGAAGCCAAGACCGGCGACCGTGTGCTGCCAGGACGCGCCCTCATCGCGCCCGGAGGCAAGCATCTGGTGGTGCGCCGCAGTGGCGCGCAATACCAGGCCGAAGTCGTCAGCGCCCCGCCCGTGAACCGTCACTGCCCCTCGGTGGATGTGCTATTTCGATCCGTAGCGAAATATGCGGGCCGCAACGCCACGGGCGTCATCATGACGGGCATGGGCGATGACGGCGCGCGGGGCATGTTGGAGATGCGGCAGGCCGGCGCGATCACCTACGCCCAGGATGAGGAATCCTGCGTGGTCTTCGGCATGCCGAAAGAAGCCATCAAGCTGGGCGGCGCCCAGCATGTCATTTCGCTTCAGCAAATTCCCGATGTGATCTCCAGATGATCCTCAGTGCTTTCACGAAAGCCGGGTAACCCATGACGCCGCCCATCGATGCCCTTCCGCTCGCCTACCGATTGGTCCTCGTGGTCGAGGACAGCGATGTGCAGCGAGCGCACGCCGTCTCGGTCACGAAAGAGATGGGCGCGCCACAGGTGCTAGAAGCCGCGGATGGTGCCGAGGCGCTCGAGGTTCTGCGCAATCACCCGAACGTGGATCTGGTGCTTTGCGATCTGGAAATGCCCGGCATGGATGGGGTCAGCCTCATCGGTGAAATCGCCGCCCGCGGCTACCGCCCGGACGTGGTCATCGTCAGCGCCCAGGATGCCAGCGTGCTTCACTCCGTTCGCCTGCTGGCCCTGACCTACGGATTGTCGACGCCCGGCATCATCCCCAAGCCGCTGGAGGCGGATGCGCTCACCCGCCTCATCACCGCGCCGCCCCAGGCCGTAAAGCCCACCACAATCCCAATGCCGGTCTATCTGGACGCCCAAGCCATCCGCAAGGGCATCGAGAACAACGAGTTCATCTGCTTCTTCCAGCCCCAGATCACCATGCAGGACCGCAGCCTTCAAGGGGTGGAAGCCCTGGTGCGCTGGCGCCATCCCTCCATCGGTCTGCTGGGGCCGGGGGCCTTCCTGCCGCAGGCGGAGGCCGACACGAGTCTGATGTCCGATCTCACGCTGGCGCTGCTGGCCTACGTGGCTGAGCAATGGAAGGCCTGGGTTCACCGAGGCTTGGAGACCCACATCTCGGTGAATCTTTCTGCGCGATCCATCAATAGCGTAGGATTCGCCGACCGCCTGCTGGAAGCCGTCACCAAATTGGGGATTCCCGTCTCAGCACTTCTGTTCGAGGTCACCGAATCCGCATCCGTATCGGATCTGGTGCAGACCTTGTCGAACCTCGCCCGGCTTCGCATGCGTGGTTTCAAGCTGAGCATCGATGATTTCGGCACTGGCTTCGCCACCTTCGAACAGCTGGAGCGCATCCCGTTCACCGAGCTGAAGATCGATCAGTCCATCACCCGCGAGCTGCCGGATTCGAAGCGCCACATGGTGCTGGCCAAGCACATGCTCCAGATGGCGAAAGAGCTGGATCTCAGCACAGTCGCGGAAGGAATCGAAACCACGAGCAGTTGGTCCGCCCTGAAAGAGATGGGCTGCACGCTGGGCCAGGGCTTCCTCATCGCGCGCCCCATGCCCGGGGAGCAGGTGCCCACCTGGGTGGTCCAGGATCTGCCCCGCCTCAGCCACGCCGGTGTCATCCCATGAAGGGAATCGCGCCCCGGTCTGCGTGTTTCACTAAACCCGAAATGAACGGCGCGTTTCTTGACGGATACGCGCCGGAATCCCATGACCACGATGCCGCCAGGAGCCAACGATGATCGCACCGCCCCGGGGTGAATCCGAAAAGATCCTGCTCATCGAGGACATGGAGATTCTGCGCCAGACGCTTCGCTCCTTCCTGGGCGATCTGGGCTATTCGGTCATTGAGGCCGCCAGTGGGGAGGATGGCCTCGAACTCGCGCAGAAAGACCATCCGGACCTGATTCTTCTGGATATCGGGCTGCCCGCCCTGGATGGCTTTCAGGTCTGCGAGCGCCTGAAGGCCGTGCCCAATCTTCGGGAGATCCCCGTCCTTTTCCTGAGCGGCAACCTGAGCACTGCCGACAAGCTGAGGGCGTTCCAGCTCGGTGCCGTCGACTACGTGACCAAGCCCTTCCAATTCGACGAGATGGAAGCGCGCATCCGCACCCATCTGACCCTGCAGCGCCAGAAGCGGATGCTGCAGGAGAAACAGACCGTGCTGCTCAGCGCGCTCTTCGATGCCAAGGTGCTGAACAGCAAGCTCATCGATATGAACGAGCGCCTGCGCGATTCCGAGGCCATGAAGAGCGGCTTCATCGCCCACATGCGCAACGAGATCAACAATCCGCTTAACGCCATCCTGGCCTTGGCGGAAGAACTGCTGCGCAGCGTTCTCAGCCCGGAACGGCTTCGCCAGATCGCCGGGATCATCCACGGCGAAGCTTCCCATCTGGATTTCCAGCTGCGGAACGTCTTCTGCGCCGCGGAACTGGAGGCCGGCGAGGCCACGCCTTTCATCACGAATGCGGAGATCGGGTCCATCCTGCGCAATGTCGCGGATTCCCTCTCCCACGTGGCGCAGATGAAGGACATCCAGATCCGATTGATTGATCCGCCCGACCCTCTGGTATTTCCCACGGACGCCGCCAAGACGCACCTGATCCTGGAGAACCTGCTGGCCAACGCCATCGAGTTCAGCCCCCAGGGCAAGAGCGTCGAGCTTTGCGCCCGGATCCAGGACGATGAACTGGTCCTGGACGTGAAGGATGAAGGCATCGGCATTTCCGCCGAGGATCAGGCGCTGATCTTCAAGCGCTTCCGCCAGCTCGACACCGGCCTGACCCGCGCGCACATGGGGCCCGGCCTGGGGCTTTCCGTGACCAAGGCGCTGCTGGAGTTGATGGGCGGCGAGATCGCCGTGGACAGCGAGCCCGGACAGGGATCGCGTTTCTCGTGCCGCATCCCGCGGGGACAGAACCCGGAGACATCCGGGATGGAGGCCTTTGACGGCAATCTGTTCCTGTTCGACGACACGGAAGAGATGTGAACGGGTTGGCAATCGATACCCCGAGGCGCTTCCTGACCCCCTGCACCATTTTTGCAAGCAAGGAGGAGCACCTGATTTCGACCCTGCTGGGGTCCTGCGTGGCCGTGTGCCTGTGGGATCCGGTCAAGCAGCAGGGCGGCATGAACCACTACATGCTGCCCCTCTGGAACGGAGACGGCCTGCCCACGCCCAAATTCGGCAACGTGGCCATCGATCAACTGATCCAGCGAATGCAGAACCTCGGATCATCGAAGGAGCGGCTCATCGCCAAGGTGTTCGGCGGCGCCAATGTCCTGGACACCGGCCCAGGCCACTTCCAGATCGGAGAGCGTAACGCCATGCTGGCCCAGGAGCTGCTTGGCAAGCACGGCATTCCCATCAAGGCCCAGGATGTCGGCGGACCCTTCGGGCGCAAGATCATCTTCAACACCCAAACCGGCGTCGTCATGGTCGGCAAGCTCAGCAAATCGGCCGAAGAGCTACCGAACGGACGGCCCCGGGGCGTGCCCGCGCCATAGCCTGTCCAGCTCCACGGCTTCGGGGTTTCCCGGCGTAAGCGCCAGGACTTCCCGCAGATCCTGCAGGGCGCGGCGGCGATCGCCCAAGCGCTCGCGCAGCAGCGCGCGTTTCATGAAACCCCAGGGATTATGGGGCTCGAGAGCGATGATCTCGGCGTATTCGGCCTCGGCTTCGTGAAAGCGCTCGCGCTCCTCCGCCGCTTCGCCGCACAGCAGATTGGTGACGGCGCAGAATCCCAGGAAGCGCTTCTGCTCGGCGAACTCCGCGGGCGTATACCTCGCCTTGGCCCGCGCGCGGTCGGCCACCTGCTCGAGATGGCGCAGGGCGCGCTCCGTGTGCGCGTCCACCCGGGCGAAGACCTCGGGATCCCCCGTGCGACGGAAGAAGTTGCGATCAATGCGGCCCTGGGCCACCAGCTCCGCATGCACCCGCGTGCCGGGATAGACCGCCATGGGCGAGATCTGGACATCGTGGGGCCGCACCTCCCGCACCAGGGCGGCGCTCTGTTCCACATCCTCCCAGGTCTCGCCCGGGATGCCGGTGATGAGGTAGATGCCCAGGTTCATGCCCACCTTGCGAACCATGGACAGTGAATGTCGAATCTTTTCGACCTTGGTGCCCTTGTCGAGAAGCGTCAGAACCCGCTCGCTGCCGTGTTCCACGCCGAACTGCATGAACTCGCAACCCGCGCGCTTCATGGCCACCAGGCGCTCCTCATCCACCAGGTTCACGCGGGACTGGCAGTTCCACAGCGGATGCAGGCCCGAAGCCTGGATGCCCGCCATCAGCTCCAGGATGCGGCTCTTCTTCGTGGTGAAGGTGTCGTCGCGAAAGCTGAAGTACGTGAGCCCCCATTTCTCGCGAAGGAAGGCCATTTCGCGAAGCACCGAGGCCGGACTGCGGAAGCGGATGGAGCTGCCCCAGAATTCCGGCGTATTGCAGAAGGTGCACTTCGCCGGACATCCGCGGCTGGTCGAGAGATAACCGAGAGCCATCGGATCCCCGAAGAAATCCGCCTCGAAGTGCTCCGCCGGAACGCCGAGGAGATCCAGGTCCTTGAGCGGCGTCGGCGTGGGGGTCTCGCCGCCTCGGAAGATCAAGCCGGGCCCGGCTTTCCATGCATCCGTCCCGGGCCGATCCGCAAGACGCTGCACGATATCCAGAACGGGGAATTCTCCCTCGCCCTTCACGATGGCATCCAGCGCGGGACATTCATCCAGCACTTCGGACGCCAAGTGCGTGGGATGGGGACCGCCCGCCAGCAGCACGGCCTTGGGACAGGCCTCCCGCGCCAGGGCCAGCAGCTCGGCGCTGCGCTTGCGGTTGAAGGTGAACATAGAGACGCCGATGACATCTGCCTTCTGCGCGCGCAGGTAGGCCAGCACGTCCTTGCGGCGGCTCCCGCTGAGGTTGGCCAGGCGGCAAGGGAATCCGTGCGCCTTCAGGAGCGCCTGGATGTAACCGAGCCCCAGGGGCAGGAAGTCCATCCACGGATCATCGGCGGCGCTGGTTGGCGCGCTGTACAGCAGCAGGGTGCGAGGCTCGTTCATCAGGAGACGGATTCTCCGCGGTGGCGGCGCAGGATGCCTTGGATCAGGCGCTGGAAGAACGGACCCGGCCGCGATCCCAGATCGTACACCGCCGCCGCCTTCAGCTCGGTGCCAAGATCAAAGAGCGGCGCAGGATCCGGCAGTGTTCCCAGCAGCACGAAGGGGGCCTTGACCCCGGCGATATCCAGCAACCCCTTCAATCGCCGCCGGTCGTCCAGCCCCGTGCTGAAAACATGGAACAGCAGCACCGGGGGTTGCGGATGCTCCTTCAGAAAATCCTTCAGCGCGGCGCCCGTGGCCGGGATCCGCTGGAAGGGCGTCTCGGGCAGGGCCTCCTTCAGCAGGTCTTCGACGGCCTCGGACGCGGAGAGCAGCAGCAGGGGAGCGCCAGCTCCGGGCGCCTGGGATGGATTCGCGGCGGACGCGCCCGTGACATCCTTCAGCGCCTCCACGCGGTTCTTCTCCTCTTCGCGCTTCACGAAGATCCAGCGCGAGAGCAGCGGCAGGGTCTGCCCTCCCAACGGGGGATCGAATTTCAGGCCCACCTGGCGGCCCTCTGTCCAGCAGATCACCGCGCGGCCATCCACCCGCAGGGCATCCTCCAGCGGCAGGCTCACGGCCACGACATCGCCCACGTTCAACGAGGCGCCCCCCACTTCATGGGCCACCTGCAGGCAGGCCCCGGTGACGCTGATATTGGCGATGGAAGCCGAGCGGAACTCGTAGCGGGGCGTGCTGAGGGTGGCCTCCACGCGGGGCAGGCGCGAAACGCGATGGGCCTGGCGCTGATCGTCGTCCACCAGGGATTTCGGCAACGCCAGGCGCAGCGTCCGACGCCCCTCCCACAACCCGAAGCCCAGCAGCCGGGTTCGGCCCTCCAGGAAATGGACGCCTTCGGGAAAGCGGATCCGCAGATCGGGGGAGCGCAGGCCGTACATGGATTCCTCGGCCCCCATGGTCACCCGGGAGTGGATCACGTCGCCCTCCAGCGCGATGAAGCTGGATGCGAAGCGCATGTAGGGGGTCACCAGCATCAGCAGTTCCCGCAACTCGCAGGCCCGCGCCAGGATCCTTCGGATCTCCGCTTCGCTGCTGGTGTTGTAAGATCCCATCCCCGCCCCTGCCTGCAGAGATTTCACCACGAACCGCGCCTGTTCTTAAACTGGTGCCCATAACTGTCACGATAGGTAGAAAGACCCCGGAGGACTGTGTGGCCACCACCCTCAAAAAACCCGAGCTGATCCGGGAGGTGTTGACCCAGGCCTGCGAGCACCGGGAGATGCTGATTCTCGCGACGCCCTTCCTGCGGTTCTCGTCCAACTTCATCGCGCTGGAGGGCGACGTGATCCACGTCCGGGCCACCATGAGCCGGGAGGATGCGCTCTACGCGCTGCGCGGATCGGACCTGATGATGCGCTTCCCCAATGGGCTTGGTTTCTATGAAGCGCCGGTCCAGGCGGTGGGCATCGGGCTTCGCGAAGGCCAGCACTCGGTTCGCTTGTCCATTCCGAAGACCCTCAACGAAAACGATCAGCGCGTGGCCTACCGCGTGGAGCGCGTGGGGCGGGTCTCGGCGACGTTCAGCACGCCCCAGCACGCCATTCATGTGGGCAGCCTGGCCGATCTCAGCGTCACGGGCGCGCGGGTTCACGTGCAGCGCGACATCAAACCCGAGGATCTGTCGGTGGGGGATCTGATCCACCTGGATATTCCCCTGCCGGAGATCCCCATCCAGACCAGAGCCATCGTGCGCCATGTGCAGGTGCGCCAACTCGGGCTGGAGTTCAAGCCCGCCCTGCCCCTGGATGTGGAGCAGCCCCTTTCGCGCTGGATCTTTGCCAAGCGTGAGGAAGAGCGTGAGCGCGCCGCCCAACGCCTGGAACAAAGCCCCGCCATCGAGATCCGAAGCGCCAGCCGACTGCCCCAGATGGGCATCCTGCTGGTGACCTCCGACGACGCGCTGGAGGCCGCCCTGCGCGGAAGCCTGGAGGGCCTACCGGATCTCATCCGCCTGAACCCCACCCTTCAGGCGCTCAAGGAGGGCCTGGCGGCCCACCCCGTCCTGGCGATCTTCCATCTCCCCAGCCTGTCCCTGGACGAACGCAGGCGCGCCAAGGCCCTGACCGAAGCGGCGCGACGGTTCTGCCCCACCCTGCTGCTCGGCACGAACGTGGATGGGGCGGAGCTCTTCGAGCTGGCCCACGAGTGGAAGGCTTCCAGCGCCCTGGCCTGGGCCCCGGAGCGCAGCCTTTTCCTGCACCGCCTGGCCCACGGCATCATCCGGCGCCACGCGGCGGGCGGCGAAAGCCCCATGGCCCCGCAGGAGCCTGCATGAAGCTCCCGTTCTTCGACGCGGCCCCCCCGGCCGGCGCGATCACGGGCATCGCCCGGGACGCCATCTTGGACGAGCTCTGCGATCGCAAGCACCCACTGCTGCTGGCCACCACGTACCTGCGCTTCGAGGCCCGGTTCCTGGAACGCCACGGAGAGGAACTGCGCATCCGGATCGCCCTGGGGCGGGACGCGGTGAAGCACACGCTTCAGGGACCGGATCTGCGCATGCGCTTTGATTGGGGGCTGGCGTTCGTGGGCGGCTCCACCCGCGTTCTGGGCTACGAGCAGGACGAAGCCCGCCGCATCCTGCGGCTCCAGGTCCCAAGCGCTCTGGAACCCGACGAACAGCGCCGCCACTACCGGCTCGAGCGCGTGGGACGCTCCGGCGGCGCCATCTGCGGCATTGCGGGTGCCGATAGCGCCATCCTGCGCGTGACCCTCGAGAACATCTCCATCAGCGGCGCCAGCGTCTTCGTACTGGAACCTCTGGCGCCGGACCGCTACCACACAGGACAACTGCTGCGCCTCTCCCTGGCGCTGGAACAGGGACCGACCCTCGAACTGCAGGGCCGCCTGTGCCACTCCGAGGACCAGACCCTGGGCTTCGCCTTCCATCCCGCCCCGGAGGGATCTGTGCTGGAGGCCCTATCGCGCTGGCTGGAACCGCGCATCCTCGACGCCCGCCGCCGCTGGCAGAACCGCGCGGAACTGCGCGCCCAGGCGGAACAGGCCATCCAGCCCAAGCGCCCCCCGGAGGGCGTAATCCTGATCACCAGCAGCGAATCGCTGGCCGATCAGATGGCCTCCGCCCTGAACCAGCTTCAGCCCCTGCGCGCCATGCCCCCAGCCATGGGCCCCATGAAGGACGCCCAGCTCCAGCCACCCCTGCTGCTGATGGTGGACGCCACAGAATCGGACGCCGAGGCCCGCCATCGCATCAGGTCCCTGCTGGAGAAAGCCCCCTTCGGCGCGCCCATCCTGGTGCTGGGCGACGGCCAGGGCATGGAGGCCGCGCGGCAGTTGGCCACCGAACTGAAAGCCGCTACCTGCCTGGCGTGGAATCCCCAACAGGAGGTCTTTTTCCGGCGCCTCGTGCGCGGCCTGATCCACCACCGATGGAAGGCCGAACAACTTTGAGCTTCACCGCGCGCCCCAGTTCGGCGACGGCCATCGCATAGAAGAAGCTGCGGTTGTACCGCGTCAGCGCGTAGAAGTTCTGGAAGCCGATGCGGTACTCCGTCCGATGCCCGGGCGTCGGCAGATCCACCAGGATCACGCGCGTCTCGCGCTCGGCGTTGCGCGCCTTCAAAGACGTCGACACAGCAAGGCCCGCGTCCAGCAGATCCCCCAGGCGATGCTTGGCCGTGGGCGAACCATCCGCCCGCGCCTCCAGCACGCGCCGGCTCGCGGCGGCGTCACCGACGCCCCAAAAGATGGGCCTTCCCGACTCCCAGCCGTGCGCCTGCAGAAAGCGCGCGACGCTGCCGATGGCATCCACCGCGCTGCCGCGCACATCCACCCGCCCATCCCCGTCGAAATCCACGGCATAGGCGCGAATGCTGCCCGGAAGGAACTGCGGGATGCCGATGGCCCCGGTATAGGAGCCCAGGAACTCGTGGGGATCGCGGCGATGATCGCGGCACAGGACGAGGAAATCGGACAGTTGCTGTCTAAACAGCGCGACCCGGGCATCACGATTCGTAGCCGTGGCCGGATAGTCGAAGCTCAGCGTGACCAGGCTATCCAGCACGGGAAAGCGCCCCATGTACTGCCCGTAGAGCGTCTCGACGCCCAGGATGCCCACGATGATCTCGGCGGGCACGCCGTAGGTGCGCTGCGCTCGCTCCAGCGCGGCCGCGTGCGCCCGCCAGAACGCGGTCCCCGCCTTGACGTGGGGGCGATCCAGGAACCGCGAACGGTAGGATCGCCAGTTCTTGATCCGCACGGCTTCGGGCGGCGCGGCCAGGGCCAGCACGTCCTGCCGCGGCTGGACGCCCGCCAGCAGCCCGGTCACCCAGGCCTCGTCCAGACCTTGGGCCTTGGCTGTTTCATGGATATAGGCCTGGACATCGGCGCGCTGCGCATAGGGCGGGGCCGTCGCGGCAGAGAGGGCCAGGAACCCACAACAGAGCATCGTTCGAAGCAAGACAGGAGGCATGGGGATTGATCCTATCTGCATGCGGCGGCAACGCCCAACATCCGGCACTCGATCCGACAGCGCCCCAACAGAGCCCTGGCGTCCAAACGCAACACGGCCCGGAACCATGTCCGGGCCGTGCTTTCCGTGAATCCAATCAGATCAGGACTTCTTCTTGAACTGGCGGTCGTAGGCTTCCTGCGCGTAGCGGCTGGGAGGTACGTCAAAGCGGCGCTTGAAGGCGCGCGTAAAGGCCGAGGCGTCGTAGAAGCCCAGCGACGTGGCCACATCCGAGGGGCGCTCGCCATCGGAGAGCAGTTGCACGGCGCGCTGCAGGCGACGCTCGATCAGGTACTGGTGGGGCGTGGTGCTGGTGGCTTCGCGGAACAGGCGAATGAAGTGATCCGGCGTGCACTTCGCGAGCTTGGCCAGATCGGGAACGCTGTTCTTCGCGCCCAGATGGGCTTCCATGTGATCCAGCACGAGCTGCAGCGTGGAGCGGCTCAGACGGTATGGGAAACGGCCCCGGTCCTCCTTCTCGCACAGGCGGCTCAGCTCCGAGCCCAGCAGGATGAGGAAGAGTTCGCGGGTCATCAACTGCAGGCCATCCTGATGCGCCAGTTCCTGCGTGAAGATCCCGAAGAGCTGCTTGAGGCTCTGGCTGCGCAGGGCCGCGAAGCTGAGCTCCTGCCACTTGCGGGGCGGATGCTGAAGGATCGACAGCAACGGCTCGGGGAAGGGGCCGTCCAACTGGAGCGCCGTGAAACCGAACGGCAGATCCGGCTGATGGCGCTTCAGCGTGTGGCCGAAGCCCGGCAACAGCAGGGCGAGGCTGCCGCGAGGCACCACGCCTTCCTCGTGATCGTCGCCCGTACACACGACGACCGGCGCGGTGGGAAGCAGCAGCGTCCACGAATCTTTGCTGGGCGCGGCCTTGGCGGGGATGGGATCCTTCTTGCACACGACGAGCCGCAAGGGACCACTGGTGTAGATCTGAATGTTTTTTGTGTCGTTCATGGCCGTGGGAAATTCCTGAGATGATCCAGGGGGGATCTTGCCATCCTTCCTTGTGAAAGTCATCGAGATTTATTGCCTAATTTCCTAGGAACCCCCAGAACAGCCCTTGCCGGGACGAGCATGATCTTGACCCCGAGCCCTTTCCTTGGTGTTTCATGCCCTTTGTCGGTGAATCCGCAGCCCTCCTGACCTCGGTTTTCTGGACCGCGTCGGCCATCTTTTTTTCATGGTCCGCTCGGCGCATCGGATCCAAATCCGTGAACCTGGCCCGCTTGGGCGTGGCCCTCATCGCCATCCTGATCCTGCACGCGCTGTTCCAAGGCGCGCCGTTTCCCGTTCACGCCGGGACGCGGCGATTCCTTTGGCTTGGCCTATCGGGTCTCATCGGCTTCTCTTTCGGAGATGCCGTTCTCTTCGAAGCCTTCGTGCGCATCGGGCCGCGGCTGTCCCTGCTGGTGATGACGCTTTCGCCCGTCTTCAGCGCGCTGCTGGGCCGCGTATTCCTGTATCAGGATCTGGGCGCGGCGCGGTTTCTGGCCATCCTCGCCACGGCGGGCGGCATCGCCTGGGTGGTCGCCGAGCAGAGTTCGCGCAAGGGAGAAGCCCCCCGCGTGCGTCCCGCCCGACTCGTCTCTGGCCTGTTGCTGGCCACCGGGGGTGCGCTGGGACAATCCTTTGGCCTGCTCTGCTCCCGCTTCGGCATGGAGGGCGACTTCCCCGCTCTTTCTGCCAACGCGCTCCGCCTGACCGCCGCCACCCTCGGGCTTGGGCTCTGGTATCTGCTGCGCGGCGAACTGCCCGCCCTGTTCCGCTCACTGAAGGACCGAACGGCCTTCGCACAGCTTGCGGCCGGTGCCATGTTTGGCCCGGTGGTGGGCGTCACGCTCTCCCTCGTCGCCATCGCCCACGCATCCCTGGGCACCGCCAGCGCCCTGATGTCCCTGGCCCCCGTGTTCATGCTGCCCGCTTCGGTGCTGTTCGATCATGAGCGCCTTTCCATCGGATCGATCCTTGGAACCCTTCTCACCCTGACCGGAAGCCTGGCGCTGTTCTGGGTCTGAGACAGGATCCCTGGCAGGCGGTGATCCGAATGTTCGGAGATGTACTTCCCCGCAGAAATCCGTGTGCAGGCGGAGCAAAGGGTGGTTTTCTGTAGGGAACAACCCCCTAGCCATTGGACAAAGTCCCCCGCTGCATGGGACGCCTTCGGCCAGAGTTCATCCTGTGTTTCGCTTCGCCCTATTTCGATATTTTTGGGAGTTTCGAATGTTCAGACGCGACCATTCACGTTGGCTATTGCCCGGCGCACTGCTGTTGAGCCTCGCCTGTTCCGGAGGCGGGAGTTCCAGCGATGGCGGGGCCTCGCCGCCCAACGCAACGCCAACATCAACACCCGGATCCGCCTTGACCCTGGCGTACCGCTTCCTGCCCTTGCCCATCGACACGGCCGTCACCCCCATTCCGGCGGTGGTCGGCAACGCGAGCACCGGGGCCAAGGTCTCCTTCGCGCTCACCGCCGGGGCTCTGCCCCAGGGACTTACTCTGAATGCGGATGGCAGCATCCAGGGCACGCCCGCCGTGGCCGGGACCTTCAAGCCCGAAATCACCGCCACCCAGGGCACCCAAACAGCGGTGGCGAGCCCCATCCTGATCGTCATCCCAGCGGCCAACGGGCTGAGTTCCGATCGCCCCGTGCTGCAGTACGACCAGCATGGGGCATGCGGTCAACCCTGGGGCGCGGCGGGCTTCGCGTGGCCGCAGCAGCTCTTCTGGCAGGACGTGGACATGATGTCGACCAGCCATGTCGGAGAGATGCGGGCCTCGGCACAGGGCATGGATTCCGTCGGCCTAGCACCGGTACTGGGCTGCGTGGCCTGGGGCTACGAATACACCTCGGCCACTGGCGGGGATCCCAACAACTTGGGCGCAACCCCCGACAACAGCGCCATCGGCGGATGGAAGGAATGGGGCGCGTGGATGACGAATCATCCGCAGTACCAATCCACCGATTGGCATGGTAAGACCGAAGCGGGGTATTTCACGCCGCTGATGCCCATGGATCCTGCGGATTGGCCCGCGACCTGGACCGCGCCCGCCGGATGGGTTGCGCCCGCCGGTTGGAGCGGGGGCAAGCCCACCCAGACCACCAGCTATGCCGAATGGTTGGGAACGCGCTTGGCGCAGCTTTGCTATGCGGTGGATTGCAGGGGCATGATGTGCGCCGATTACGTGGTGGGCCTGGAATGGGGCGACGCCGTGGACTACAACCCACGCGTGATGGATGATTTCGCCACCTGGGCCGGGGTCACGATCCCCGGCACCTCCATTGAGGAACGCTCCGACTACATCCAGGTCAACCTGAAAGCCCTTTGGTGGGACTACAAGTGCACGCGCTTCCGCGATTTCTACGGAAGCCTGGGCAAGAACCTGCTGGCCAACGGCAAGACCCCCATGGTCGGCGGCCAGATCAGCGGATATCCCATGTGGACGCGGGGTTCGGGCAACGATTTCCGGATCTACACCCAGGGCAACGAAGGCCTGCCGGGACAGTACTGGTTCTTCAACGTGGAGCTTCAGGCCGACAGCCTGCGCCCCCCCACGGATTATTGGCTTTCCGCCCTGGCCATGGCCTCCACGGCCGCGCGGGAGCCGGATATGCGCCTCGGCGGCCAGATGGATGCCACCGGCGGCCAGGGGGAATTCGACCGCTCCGTGACCAATGCGGGTTACGACGCCGCCTGGGGACTGAAATACATCACCCATCAGTGGCTAAGCGTCGGCTGGTCGCACATCGCAGGCCGAGATGGCGTGGTACGCCGCGCCCCCATGTCCTTCATGCGCTCGTACTGGGATGCCGGTAAAACGCCCGAGGCGGAACTGATGCTCATCCAGGGACACATTCCCCGCCATCCCTTCGGGCCCGCGTTCTATTATTCGGCCTCCATCGAACGCGCCTTTGAAGAGGACCATTGGAACAGCAAGACCAGCAATGGCGAATGGTTCCTGTTCCCCAAGATGTCCCGCGAAGTGTTTCCGAAGTCAGCGGCATCGCCGCGCAGAGGACACGCCCGGGGCTTGTGCATGGGCTACGTCGTGAGCGACGTGGGTTTGGATCACATGGCAAAGGCGGACCGGCCTTCCGGCTGGATCATCTACGACGATGACCGGCTGCCCGCGGCGGAGAGGGCCAAGCTGGAGGCCATCGCGCCCATCTACAACATCGATGCCGGAGGCGCCGATGCCGATGGCAGCAAGGCCGCCGCGCTGCTGGCGCTGGGCCCGGTGCATATCGCCCAGGACTCGGATCAGTGCCTGAACGCCCTCGCCTTCGTCGACCAGAATGATTCGGTGATCCTCATGATCAGCAACACGAATGACACCCCGGGCACCGGCGACGTGGTGTTCACGAATGTCGGCGATGGAAGTTTCGCCGCCACGGGACTCTTGAACGCCAACGACACCTCGTTCGCCGTGCAAGGTGGCACGGGGCGTTTCGCCATATCCGTGCCCGCCCGAGGGACTCTGGTGTTCGAGATCCCCAAGCTGAAATGGCTCAATCACTGAAGGCAGCCAGCATCGCCCCCGTCACGCGTATCACGTCAATCCAAGGCGCCAAGGGAACAGCCATGAGCATGCGCACGTATTCATACGTTCTGTTGCCCGGGCTCCTGGCGCTGGGCTTGGCCTGTTCGGGGGGTGGGGGTTCGAGCAGCGATGCCACCGCATCAACACCCACGCCAACATCCACACCTGCGCCTACGCCTACGCCAACACCCTCTCCAACACCTTCATCGACGCCCCCGAACACAGCTGTGCCAGCATTGCTGAACTACCAGAACTTCTGGGCCGGGAACACGGGCGGCAAGGGAGGCGTGGATTCCAACGCCGATGTCATCAGCAACTTCGTGGTTGATCTCGGCGTGCTGAATGCTTCGCAACTGGACTGGCAGGCCGCACCGTATGCGCCCCTGGTGGTGACCAAAAGCTACTGGGACGAGACCCGCTGGGCGGATGGCGCGTATTCCAAGGGGGCGCGCTTTTCCAAGGGCGAATACTTCAATTCCAAGATGGTTTTCGATACGACGACCCGCGGCAGCCTCACCGCCACCATCGCCCATCCGCAAAAGCCCGACGCCTCGCAGCAGAATCTTGAAGACCAGGGTTGTCCCCTGACGGCTGCGTACGCATCGAACCCGCCCTACGTGTCCTTCAGCGATGGCCGCACGCTGACCTCGGTGGCCTATCCCACCAACGTTGCGTTCGATAACAACGGTTACCTGTGGGTCGCCGACAATGGTCCCGAGCAGAACTTCAAGATCTTCTCCGTGCCCGCAACCGGTGCGCCCACCCTCATCAACACCTTCGGCGAAGCGGGGGGCGTCTTCGCGGGGCCCCGGCCCGGTGCCTGGGGAGAGAAACGGTTCTGGGGCCTGCGCGGCGTCTGCTTTCCCGATAATGGCCAGATCATCGTGGGCTGCAGCGGCATTCCAGGCCAGATCCAGGGGGGCACCGATATCCGCTGGTTCGATAGCAGCGATGCCTCCACCCTCGCCAAGCGTCTTTCCACCGCCACCATGACCCACCAGGCCATCGGTAGCTTCACGCACGTGGCCGATTTCGACCCCGCGGGCAATGGCACCGAACTGCATCACGCAACCCTGCACTACACCATGGACTACTCGAAGCCGACGCAGCAGGGCTGGAAGATCTCTGGCGTGACCCTGGATCCCTTCCGCTTTCCCCAGGATCCCCGCCTGTCCATGCCGCTGGAGAGCACCTTCGTCCGACGCATCGATGGCAAGAAGTTCCTGTACGGCATGAGCATGAACGCCAGCTACCTCGCCATTTTCCGCTTCGAGGAAAATTCGGAAATCGCGATCCCCGCCGGACTCGTGTACCTCTTTGACAACGGTCGGCATGCCACCTGGGGCGCAGACGTACGCCCCGCCAACCTTTCCGGCAACGTCATGTGGATTGACAAGAACGGCGACGGAGCTCCGCAGGCCGACGAGTTCTCCGGCTTTGACGTAGCCAATCCCTACAGCGAAGGCTATGACGTCGACGCCAACGGCAATATCTGGATGGCGGGCGGAAACGATGCCTATTCCACCTACTGGAAAGCCGGCGGCAGCTGGGTGCTGCCCTGTCAGGGGCTCGATACCCACGGCATCCCGCAGTATGACGGCAACAAGATCGAGCGCCTTGGCGTCGGCGCTGGCGTCCTCCTGGCTCCAGACATCGAGATCTCACGCAGCGCGACGCGGCTTCGCTACCTGGCCGATACGGATACCCTGCTGCTGGGCGCAGGCATGGACCCCTACTGCACCCGGCGGGTCTACGTGATCGATGGATACCGGACATCGGCCACCCCGACCCGGCGCTGTGTCATCGATCTCGGCTTCGACGACCTCGGCGCCTGGGGCGTGCATCTCGACTACGGAACAGCGTCCATGGTGCTGCCCGCGACCTTCGCCGCCGACAAGGACTTCCTATACGTGGCCTGCCTGGATGGCGGCCGCGATGCCCACATGCGGGGCGAGGTCACCATATACAGCCTGCAGGATGGGCACGAAATCGGCTGGATCCTTCCCGACACGGACACCAACCACACCTGCGGCGCCATCGATCTGAACGTAGGCATCCAGGTGGCCACCCAGTCGGATGGTACCCGGCTCATCTGCCTCGAGGACAACGGCGGCGGCAAGTTTATGGTCTACCGCTGGACCCCGCCCGTGCAGGGCCTCTACCCCAGCACCACCGGAAGCAACGCCACGGGTCCGGTCATCGTGAGCCAGCCGCCGAAGCTGTGCCATCCGCTGGATCAAAGCACCCTGGATCTCCGCGTTTACGCCTTGGGCACGGGTCTGAACTACCAGTGGTACCAGGATGGCCTCGCCATCTCCGGGGCCACGAGTGCAATCCTCCACAAGGGCAATTTGACCGCCGCCGACGCCGGCAGCTACACGGTAAAGGTCTTCAATACCGCCGCCTCACTAACAAGCACCGCCACGGCCGTTTCCCTGGTCTATCCGGCCGTCATCACGGTCCAGCCCCAACCCACCACCAGCCTGACGGCCGGTTCGCCTTTCACGCTGAGCGTCACCGCCACCTCCCCCGCTGCCGACGACGTTCTGTTCTACCAGTGGTACAAGGGCGCGGATGCGATTCCCAATGCCGATAAATCGACTTACACGGTTGCCGCCGCCGTCCCTGCCGATGCCGGCATCTACACCGTCGTCGTGAAGAACTACAGCCAAGCGGCGCTGGATTACGTGAGCAAGATCACCAGCGCCAACGCCGTCATCCAGATCAAGTGATCAACCCGAGGCCCGCCCGCCCCTGATCCGCCAGCCTCTGGTCCATCCTTTGCGCGCTGATGCCGTCCGTCGACGCGAAGGCGCAAAGGGATAGCGATGAGCCTCGGCGCCATAGCGCCTCCCAGCGCCCCATAAGGCAACGTCGGCGCAAGCCCCAAGCCGTTCATTTCAGGCACGCCCTTGACGGCGGAGGCCGGAGGGCGGACACTCACCGAAGTTGATTGGTCGTTTGATCAACCCCCTGCCGCGTTCCAGGAACGGGCAATACGCGAGTCCGATCTCGCACGCCAAGGTCCCCATGCATCGCTTTTCAGCCCTCCTACTGGCAATGCTGCTGGCTTCGCCTGCACCCGCGCAGGAGGTCTCGGTGGCTCTGGGGTCACTGCACGATATCGGCGGCGTCGAATCCACCTATTCCTGGCAGCTCCAGTACCTGCATCCCATCGGGGAATCCTTCGGCGCCAGTCTCTCGTGGTGGAACGAAGGGCACCTCGTCGATCATCATCGCGATGGCATGACCCTGCAGGCCTGGGCCTTCCATCGCATGAAGACCAACAGCCTGCGCCTGGGCGTCGGGATCGGTACCCATCGATTCTTCGACACCACCTCGGACACGGACGGGACCTATTACCGGAATGATCATGGCCTCAAGTCCCTGCTGAGCCTTCAGGCGCGCTACCCCGCCCCCAGCGGAGCCTGGGCTGGCTTCTTCCAGCTGAACCGGACCATCGGAGACAGCCCCCAGACGCGGGCCGTCCTGATCGGCGTGAGCGCATCCTTCGGCGGAAAGAGACTCCGGCGTGCGGTGGCCCCGGAAAGAAGTCGCAGCGAGGCGTCGATCCTGGAGGGCCCCAACGAGATTTCCTTTTTGTTCGGACGCACCATCCTGAACAGCTTCAGCAGCGAGACCACGGATTTTCTCGAATCCTTCGCATTGGACTACCGTCGACAGCTCGGCAAGCACCTGGACGCCACCGTCTCGTACTGCGACGAGGGCGGCATCGACACCGCGAAGCGTGATGGCATCGCGCTCCAGCTGTGGGTGACGGCCCGGTCGCCGCGGCACCCCTGGATGATCAGCTTCGGCCTGGGGCCTTATCTGGCCCGGGTCTACCCCAGCGCGGCCTCCAATGCGTCGACCATCACCGTCCGGTCCAGTCCCCGGTATTCCATCCTCGTGGGACGGCACCTCGGCGGCCACTGGGACGCACGGCTGCAGTGGAACCGGACGCTTACGAACTACCACCGCGACACCGACGTCCTGCTCACTGGCCTCGCGTACCGCTGGTGATCACTCCTGGACGCCCAGCCCCAGGAGTCCGTGCAGACAGAGATCCACCAGCCATTCCGACGCCTGGAAGGGGCTGCCTAGGAAGGAATCCTCGCCCCAAACGGCCTGGTTCAGCCCGCGCAACAGCCCCGGCGCGATGGCCTGCCCCATGATGGACCGCCCCAGGAACGCGATCTCCCGCTCGTCGAGATCTGGCCGCAGCACGTGCAGACAACGCTTGATGGTCTCGGTGACTGGCTTGGCCTGCTGCTGAATCAATGGCAGCAGGCTGGGACGGGGGGATCGCAACTCGCGCATCCACAGGCGCGCGGCCAGCTCGCGCTGGGGATCGTCCGGCGCAGACTGGGCGCAATCCCGGGAGATCGTGTGGAGCTGCTCCCGCAGCAGGCGGATGGCTTCGCTCTTGTTCCGCGGCGAATACCCCCCTTCCGGCGGAGGCTCGACCCCATTGTTCTGCGCCAAGGATTTGTAGAGCTGCCGAAAGACCTCCAGGTAGAGCCCCTCCTTGTTCCCGAAGTGATGCGACAGGAGCGAGAGCGGACGCTTGGCCTGGTCGGCGATCATCCGCATGCTGGTGCCATCGAATCCATGTTCGGCAAAACAGAACAGCCCTGCCCGAAGGATGAGTTCTCGTGTGTCCTGGCAGGCGTGTTCCATGATCCCGTCGATCATAGCAGCCCGGCCCTTCCCGCTTCTCGCCCATTGATGCAACGGGATCGGCGGGGGATTGGCGATGTCTTCTCATGAAATCAGCACTTTGTGACCAGTCCCTCCCGTGAGAAACTGGTCGATCACCTGTACGTACAGGTGTAGGTGAGACATATGGCGCGCACCCACTACCAACTGCTGGCCGAATGCACGGATGAGCATCTGCGCACAATCTGCGCGAGACGCAAGCTTCCCGTTCCCCAGCATTGGGAGGACGGCCCGGATGGCCGCGTTCGCCTGCTCAAGACCATGGTCTTCCATCTGGAAGACAACAAACAGCTTACCAACACACTGGCCGATCTGGACGGTGCGCTGGTCATGACCCTGAAGAATCTGGTCGATCAGGACCTCCAGCCCTCCGAAAGCGCGGCTCGGGAACTGGCCGACCTTGGGCTCATCCTCCCGTCCAGCGGCAGGTGGACCATCGCCGAGCGTGTGGCCGACGCGCTGGCGGATTTTGATGAACATGCCCTGGATTTCCAGGCGCCCTCAGGCGTGCGCCCGGTGGAGGGACAGCCCTTCGGCTTCTCCCTAGCGCTGACCTCCGTGCTTCTGCGCTGCATGGGCGGCATCCGTGTGCTCAAGGGGGGCCTGCCCGCCAAGAAGGAGCTGGGCCAACTGCTGAGCCGGAACGCGATGGTCAATGACGAACGCGACGCGACGCTGCTTTTCGCGCTGTTGCATCGCCTGGGCTTTTTGTGGAGCCGCGAAGGCCGCGTGGACACGCTGCTGCCCGCGGTGCTCGCCCATCCGCCCCGCTGGGTCTCCGAACGCGCCTTCGCGGCCCTGCTGGAGCACGATCTCAAGCTCTGGAGCATGCCGCCCTCCGAGGACCGGCTCTTCCTCATGCGGCACCTGCTGGAGCGCCGGGGCCAGGTGCTGGCCGTGGGGCCGTTCCTGGATTTCCTCCACACGCTGCATCCGCTGGACACGAAGCTCACCCGCACCGTCTTCCTGCCCTTCCTTCAGCGCATGGGCCTGCTGGCGATCGATGAAGTCGGCGAACACATCACCCTGACGAATCATGGCGAGGCCCTCGCGCACGAGTACCTGCTGCGCGACCACCGGGGAACCGAAGCGCACTGGACGCAGCTCGCGGCGGACACCCCGCTGGTGATCCAGCCGACGCTGGAACTGCTGACGCCCATGCTGCAGAACCCGCACCGGCTGCTGCAGCTGGCCCAGCTCGCCGATGTGGAGACGCTCGACACCATGGTGAGCTTCCGCCTGGGGCCCGACACCATCATCCGGGCGCTGGACGCAGGCGTATCCATGGAGGAGATCCGGTACCGCCTGGGCGAGCCCGGCCACGCGCTGCCCCAGCCCTTGGCCCAGCTCCTGAACGATCTGGGCCAGCGCCTGGGCGAGGTCGAAGTGGTCCAGGGCGTTCGGCTGGTGAAGGCCCGCTCGCCGCGGTTGGCCGAGGAGCTGCGGCTGCGGCCCGAACTGGCTTCCCTGAACCTGCAACAGGTTTCCGAGACGGTGATGGAGGCCAACGGCCCCGGCAACGCCTTCGCCATGCTGAAGCAGGCGGGCTTCCTGCCCAAGCCCGGCCGCTTCCTGCCCATCAGCATCGATGGCGACGAGTCGCTGTACCTATGGTCCCTGGCCTGCCTCGCCTTCGTGGACGAGAAGGGGATGAACCATCACCTGGACCCCGTCCGCCAGATCATCCACACCGCGCTGCAGCGCATCCAGAGCGAGGATCCCAACCTGTTCCAGGAGATCAAGCGGCGCGTGCCCATGCTGCATACGGGCGGCGGCACGCAGGGCGTCGAAGAGACGCGGCACATCCTCGAGTACGCGGCCGCCAACAACCTGATGGTGGAGATGTCCTACATGCCGCTGGCGGCCCACCGCGCCCAGCTCCGCAAGGTCACGCCCCAGGCCCTGGACAGCGAGCATCTGCGCGGTTTCTGCCATCTGCACCAGGAAGAGATGGCCTTCCGCCTCAGCCGCATCATGGGCGTGCGCCTGCTCAACGAGCGGGGCTGGTCCCCCAGCAGCGTCGCCCCCCAGGCGGGCTGAGCCTACTCAACTTCCTGGATCTTGCGCTCCAGGCGCTCCACGGCGCGGTCCAAGGCATCCTTGAGCTCGGTGCGCGCATCCTTCTGATCCTTGTCCAGCTTGCGCTCAAGCTGAAGCACGGATTTCTGCATCTGGCTGATCTGCTCTTTCACATCGTCGATGGCATCGAGCACCTGGTTCAGCCGCGAATCAGGTGGACGGCTGTTCCCGAAGACCGACAGGCCAGCCAGGATCGCGGCCAGCGCCGAGACCAGCAGGATCAGGATTGCGAGTCCATCCGCCATGAGAAATCTCCCCTTCCTCTCATCGTAGCGAGAAGAAGGGGAGATGAATCAGCCGCGCGATGGCGGTGAACCAGATCAGCGCCCGACGGCCTTCACCTGTTCCGTCTGGCCCAGCTGCGTGGCGGCGGGATGTTCCACGGGAATCACCAGCTCGGCGGGACGGGAGCCGGTGCGCCTTTTCAGGGGCTGCTTCTCCAGGACGGCCAGCTTCAGCTCGCTCAGGCTCTGGCGATCCTGCGCCGCCTGGGCAGCCGTGCGCTGAACCTCGCTGTTCTTGGCCTCCACGGCCTGCGCCAGGGCATCGGCACGATGCTTCTGCTGGATGCCCCAGGTGCCGAGGCCCACCAGGGCGAAGGCCAGGGGCAGGCCCGCGGCCAGCAGCAGCCACGTGGGCTGCGGGCGCCGGGCCACGCGGCGGCGGCGATTGGCTTCGTGGCGCAGCTCTTCGGCCAGCGCCACCAGCTCCGGCGTCACTTCGGCGCTGAAGAAGCCCTGCTCTGGAACGCCCAACAAGCCCTGAAGCTCAGAACGAAGGGCGCAATCCTCTTCGAGCTCCTGAATGCGGTTGGTATCAAGCGAGGGCATGTTCGCCTCCTGGATTGAGCTGCTCGCGCAGCTGGGCCTTGGCGCGGAAGATGCGCGTCTTCACCGTGGCCTCGGGGATGGAAAGGATCTCTGCGATTTCCTTGATGGAAAGCCCCTCGACGACAAAGAGCCAAAGGGCCTCGCGGAATGTCGGCGAAAGGGTCTTCATGCGCTCCCGCACCTCGCGGTGCAGCAGATCGTCATCGGCCTCCGGCCCCTTGCCGGGTTCGAGGACGATTTCCAGACTCAGGTTCTGGTTCTTCATGGGCCGGCGCTCGGTGAGCGACAGCGTCCGAACGGTGCCGTAGAGAAAGGCCGTGGGATGCTCCACGGGCTCAATGCGCTGCATGAGGATGACAAACGCCTCCTGGGCGATGTCTTCCGGAAACGTGGCACCATAGCGCCGGGCATAGCTGACAAGACGCGGATACAGCGCAGCGAAAGCCTCGTGGAACTCGGAGACTTCGCCGAAGGGCGTCTCGGACTTGAGGGGTTGCATGAACGACTCCATATCCTCCATGCGTCCACCCAATGAGAGGTTCCCATCGGGCACGCAAGGAGCGGAATGGATAGTCTAGATGGGATGAGCGGTTCCCTGCACAACCCCCTGCTGGACTGGCGAGACGCCCTCCAGGATCTTGGCCTCATGGGCCTGGTGCCTCCGTGTGCCCCCGCAGCACCGGCACTGGCACCGACAATGGCGTCGGCTGTGGCATCGGCAGGGGCTCCACAGGCGTTCCCGGATCGCGTGTCCTCCGAGGCACCAAGCTACCGGCCGAGCCGTGCCCTGGCCCCCTCCCAGACGGCGCTGGAGCCGCTGCCTACCGCTCGCCGCGCCCCGGAGCCTTCCCCCAACGATCCCAGGGCCTTCCCTCCGGCGGACGCGGTGGCCTCGGCTTCCGACCTGTCGGCCCTGGACGCCTGCATTCGCGATTGCCTGGCCTGTCCCCTGGGCACGAGTCGCATCCGCTTCGTCTTCGGCGAGGGCGCTCCCCAAGCCCGTATGATGTTCATCGGCGAAGGCCCCGGACGGGACGAAGACCTGCAGGGACGGCCCTTCGTTGGCAAAGCGGGGGAACTGCTGGACAAGATGATCGGCGCCATCGGATTCCAGCGATCCGAGGTCTTCATCGCCAACGTGGTCAAGTGCCGTCCGCCGGACAACCGCACGCCCACGCCGCAAGAATCCCAGCGCTGCCTGCCCCATCTCAAGCGACAGATCGAGCTCATTCGGCCCAGCGTCATCGTCACGCTGGGAGCGACGCCCCTGCGCGAACTGCTGGGCGTCTCCACCGGCATCACACGCATCCGCGGCCAGTGGCAGCGACTGGAGATGTGCGGCGGCATCCCGGTGATGCCCACCTTCCATCCCGCGTACGTGCTGCGCCAATACACGCAGGACGTGCGCCGCGCCGTCTGGTCGGATCTCCAGGCCGCCCGCAAGTGGCTGGACGAATCCGGCAAGCCCCCGCAAACTAGCGGCGAATAGCAGCCTCGCATCGCAGTCCCCATTCGCAATCCAAGGATCAGGCCCATGCGTTTTCTCAATGTCGTCTTCATCGCCCTCATCGCCCTGGCGCTCATCGCCGTGGGATCTGTCTACGTCGGAAACCATCAGGTGCTGAACCAGTACGTGGTGCTGTGGGAAAACCACAAGGTCAAGGTCTCCATGGTGCTCATCGGGGCCTTCCTGCTGGGCTTCGTGCTGAACCTGCTCTACACAGCCTTCATGGAAATCCGACGCATGGTGAAGAACATCAACGCCAGCGCCGCCACCCGCGCAGGAAAGCGGTTTTCGGCCCAGCTCCAGGACGCCCGGGATCTTATCGCCCACGGCCTGCTGAACGAAGCCCGCGCCGCGCTCGAAGGCCTGATGAAGGAGCGCCCCAACCACATCGCCGGCAATCTGCTGCTGGCCGAAGTGCTGATGAAGGTGGGCGAGCCCGATGTGGCCGTGAAGCGGCTGGAAGCCATCGCCCTGGCCGAACCCGAGATGATCGAGCCCCAGTACCTGCTGGCGGACGCCTACACGGCGGCGCGGGACGGGGAAAGCGCCCTGGCGCTGCTGCGCCGTATCGCCGGGGATCACCCCAAGGAAGCCCTGCGCGCCTTGCGCCGTCTGCGCGCCCTGCACGTCGACGCGGGACGGTGGGACGAAGCCATGGAAGTTCACAAGCGCCTGACGACGCGCTTCCTTTCCGAACTCAACCAGGCCGAGCGCGCCCAGGGCGTGGCGCTCATCTTTCAGACGGGCCTGATGAAGGTGGACGCCGACCAGTTCAAGGAGGCCGCCCAGGTCTTCCAGCAGGTGCTGAAGGAGGATGCGTCCTTCGTGCCCGCGTACCTCGGCCTGGGGCGCTGCATGATCCTGCAGGACCAGGAGAGCCAGGGCATCGAGATCTGGCTGGAAGGCTTCCGAACCACCGGGGAAGGCGCGCTGCTGCAAGAGATCGAGGATTACTTCATCCAGTGCGGCAAACCCGAAGAGGGCCTTTCCGTGCTGCAGCGGGTCGCGGCCACCACCGAGTACCAGACCACCGCCAAGTTCTTCCTGGGCAAGATGTACTACCGCCTAGAGATCCTCGACGAAGCCCTGGAGCAGTTCAAGGAAGTTCGCGCCCAGGTGGTCTATTCCCCCATCCTGTTCTTCTTCATGGCGAAGATCCACGCCCGCCGCGGTCGCATGGAGCAGGCCCTGAACGAGTACCGCCAGCTTTTGCGCAATCTGGGCATCCTGAAGCTGCGCTTCGAGTGCGATGTCTGCGGCCACCGAGCCGCAGACTACCAGGACCGCTGCGAATCCTGCGGCAGCTGGAACAGCCAGCACTTCATCTTCAAGGAGAACGAACTCTCCGATCTCCCCCTGCGCCCCGAAAGCGGTTCCTGGCTGTCGATCATCTGATCGTCAGACCCCAGGCAGATTGGCTGAACGCACCACGAAAGCCTGCAGCACCTTCGAGACGCTTTCGGGAATGGACACGAAGCGCACGCCCAGGCCGACGAAATCGAATCCCGTACCCGACCCGGATCCCCCCAGGACGTACCGGACCTCTCCGGTGATGCCCTCGGCGTGCATCTGGGGGTTCTCGAAGGCCAAGCCCTCCATCACCGTGCCCTGATCGAACAGCTTCGCATCCCCGCTGCCCACGACAGCAAAGCAGCCGCCCGCGCTCAGATTCGTAATGCGGATGCCCTGGAAGACATGACCCTTCACCACAAAGCGGATGGTGAACTCGGGACCCACGATGATCCGGCGAGAATCCCTGCGCTCTGGGTGGTTTTCCATGGTTTGACCTGTCCGGAGTGATAGCGCAGGTTACCGTGGATGACCGTGAAGCTCCAACTCAGATCTTTGGCTAAATTGATCGGTTATGAAACTTAAGCACGGCGCGGTTTGCCGAGTGCACCTCCAGCCCGGTGAGGCCGAAGGGCTGCCACGCCAGATCCAGGGCACGCTCCAGCTTCAGCCCCATGAAATGGGCGAGGATCGCGCGCAGGGGGCCGCCATGGGCCAGCACCAACGTGGGAGCATCTCCCTCCAGAGCCCCCTGGAGCGCCAGCAGCGCCCGGCTTGCGCAATGCGCAAAGGATTCGCCGCCCGGGGGCGAGGACTTCACGGGATCCGCGAAGAACGATTCCGCGCCCCGGATCTCGGCCCAGGGCACGCCATCCCACGCGCCGAAGGCCTGCTCGCCCAGATCCGGCAAAACCAGGGCGGGAAGCCCCAGATCCAGCGCGTGGACTCGCGCCCGCTGGAGATCCGAGGTCAGCACGCGCTGGAGTCCCATCTGCAGCAGCCTGGGGCGCAACACCTGCCATCGCGCTTCGCCCTCCGGAATCACGGGCAGATCCAGGCGTCCCAGGGGCGCGCCCTGCTGACTGGCCGCCGTGGGCCCATGCCGTAACAGGAAGAGAGGGGTTGTCATCGCAGCCTCACCGCGCGAGCATCGCCAAGAGTACCGCTGATTCCACCAACTGGTTTCCCGCTCCCAGCAGATCGCCGCTGTGGCCGCCCATGCGATGGCGCAGATAGACCACCCAGAGCGCCAGCATCCCGGCAGCGGAAAGCAGGATCCGTCCGGGATGGGCCACCCGGAAATGCCAGGCCAGGATCCCTGCGAGCAGGATCCATCCGTTGGCGGCGATGAAGGGGCCAAGGCCCAGATTCCGGTGGACCTCCTTCGCCAATCCCTGCGAGATCGAAGGCAGCAGGCGCAGCATCCAGGCGATGGACGCGCGCCCCAGGATCATCGCCAGGGGCAGCAGCCACAGCGCCTGCCGCCCCATCTGCGCAAGCGCGGCCCAGCGCAGCATGAGGATGCACCACAGCGCCATGGAGCCGTAGGCCCCGATGCGGCTGTCTTTCATGATCTCCAGCACCCGCTCGCGGGTGAAGCCGCCGCCCAGGCCATCCGTCGCATCGGTGAAACCATCCTCGTGGAAACCGCCCGTGAGCAGCAGACTGAAGGCCACCGCCAGGATGGATGCGACAGGAGCTGTCCAAAACCGTAGACACCCCGCAAAGACAAGGGCCGTGAGCAAGCCCACGACGCCTCCGACCAGCGGGAACCAGCCCACGGCAGAGGCCAGGTCCTCCGCCCGGGTGTCGGGCCCCATTACCGGAAGGCGCGTCAGGAAACGGAAAGCCGCGATCAGGGAACGCATGTGGCTAGCCCTTGCTCACGCCAGCGCCGCTGAAGGTGGCCATCTCGCGAAGCATGGCGCAGGCGCTGCGCAGGATGGGCACCGAAAGCGCCGCGCCCGTGCCCTCGCCCAGGCGGAAGCCCAGATCCAGGACGGGCTCGATGCCCAAAGTGTCGAGCAGCCGACGCGCGCCGGGTTCGGCGCTGCAGTGGGACCAGAACAGGAAATCCTTCAGCCCCGGATCCAGGGCCAGCGCCAGCAGCGCCGCCGCGCCGGAGATGTAGCCATCCACGATCACCGCCCAGCCGCGCGAAGCGGCGGCCAGCATCGCCCCGGCCATGGCGCCGAACTCCGCGCCACCAAAGGCGGACAGCACACCAATGGGGTCCGAGGCATCCACGGCGTGTTTGGACAATACCTGTCGAATCACCGCAAGTTTGTGTTCCAGTGCCTCGCCGCGCACGCCGGTGCCCGGCCCTACGGACGCCTCGGGGGGAATGCCGCCGAAGGCGCTCACCAGCAGGGCCGCGATGGCCGAGTTGCCGATGCCCATCTCGCCCAGGCCCAGCAGGGCGAAGGGAGCCAGAGGAAGGTCCTCCACTTCGTCGATGCCCGCCTGGATCGTGGCCTCGGCCTGGTCGCGCGTCATGGCGGGACCCTCCAGCGGATCGCCGGTGCCGCGCACGACGTTGCGCTGGGAGACATTCGCGAATGGACAGGGACTGGCAACCCCCACATCGATCACACGATGCTGGATGCGATTCGCGCGACTGAACACGCAAATGGCCGCGCCACCCATGGCCATGTTCGCCACCATCTGCGGTGTCACTTCCTGCGGAAAGGCGCTGACGCCGTGACGCACGATGCCGTGATCCCCACCGAAGGTCAGGATGTGGGCTTCGGGATCCACCGGCCGAAGATCCCCTGCGATCCACGCCAACTGAAGCGCCAGGGGCTCGAGGCGCCCGAGGCTGCCCTGGGGCTTGGTCAGGTCGTCCAGATGGGCCTGGATGCGGGGCTTCAGGGCCGGATCGAGCGTCGGCAAAACAGGCAGCTTCATGGACTCTCCCTCAGAACATCATTTCAGGCGCAGCGGGCATCCGGCGACACACAGATGGGCTTCGTCCGCCGCGCGCACGGTGGATTGCCCAAGCCAGCCCGCCAGATCACGGAAGCGCCTCAGTTCTGGAGATTCGGGCACCGGGCTCCAGCCCACCTCGTTGCCCACGATGACCGAGGACCAGGGGACTTCGCGCAGGCACACCAAAACGCGATCCCACTCGCGCAGCAGGGCTTGGTCGTCCAACTCCATGCGGCCGGAAAGCCACAGCGTCAGGCAATCCAGCAGCACACCCGAGGGCGCGGGATCCATCAGGCGAAGGGCTGTGGGCAGGTCTGCGGGCGCCTCCAGCGTGCGCCAGGACGCAGGACGCTCCGCTTGGTGCCGGCGCACGCGCTCGACCATCTCCGCATCCTCCTTGCCCAGACGATAGGTCGCCACGAAGACGACGCCGTCGCCCCAAGCCTTGGCACGCTCCAGCGCGAAGCGGCTTTTGCCGCTTCGCGCTGGTCCCGTGATGAACGTGATGCGACCCAAGCCTAGCCTTCGGCCTTCAATACCACCAGGCCCAAGGGCGGCAGCGTCAGCTCGGCAGAGTAGGGCTGGTTGTGCCAGCGCTGGGCCGTCGCGAAAGTCCCGCCGCCATTGCCGACGTTGCTTCCGCCATAGCTCTCGGAATCGCTGTTGAGCACCTCGCGCCAGTGGCCGGGGGCCGGCAGGCCTACGCGATAGACCTGCCGCGGAACGGGTGTGAGGTTGAGGATCACCGCCAGGCGGCTCAACAGGCCATGATCCTGCCGCACGAAGGACAGGATGCTGGCATCGCGATCCGTGCAGTCAATCCAATAGAATCCCATGGGATCGTGGTCCGCATCCCACAGCGCGCCTTCCTGCACGTAAAGGGCGTTGAGATCCGAGATGAAGCGCTTGAGTCCGTTGTGGTACGGCCCCTGGCCCAGCAGCCACCAATCCACTTCGCCATTCACGTTCCACTCGTTGCTCTGGCCGATCTCGCTGCCCATGAAGAGCAGCTTCTTGCCAGGGAATGTCCATTGGTAGCCCAGCAGGGCGCGCAGGTTGGCGAAGCGCTGCCAGTCATCGCCAGGCATGCGCCCCAACAGGCTGCGCTTGCCATGCACCATCTCGTCGTGGCTCAGCGGAAGCACGAAATTCTCGTGATTCTGGTAGAGCATCGCGAAGGTGAGTTCGTTCTGGTGGTACTTGCGGTGGATGGGCTCGTGCGTGAAGTAGTCCAGCGTGTCGTGCATCCAGCCCATGTTCCACTTGAAGTCGAAGCCCAGGCCGCCCATGTACGGAGGCCGCGTGACCATGGGCCAGGCGGTGGATTCCTCGGCGATGGTGATGATGCCGGGAAAATCGGTATGCGTGATGTGGTTGAACCGGCGCAGGAATTCGATGGCTTCCAGGTTCTCGCGGCCGCCGAATTCGTTGGGCACCCACTCGCCCTCGTTGCGCGAATAGTCCAGGTAGAGCATCGAAGCCACGCCATCCACGCGCAGGCCATCGACATGGAACTGATCCAGCCAGAACAGCGCGTTGGCGACGAGGAAGTTGCTCACCTCGTGGCGGCTGTAATTGGGGATCAGGGTGCCCCAATCCTGATGCGCGCCCTTGCGGGGATCTTCGTGCTCGTAGAGCGCCGTGCCATCAAAGCGCGCCAGTGCCCATTCGTCACGGGGGAAATGCGCGGGCACCCAGTCCACGATGACGCCGATGCCCGCCCGGTGCAGCTCGTTGATCAAGTGCTGCAAATCCTGCGGCGACCCAAAACGGCTGGTGGGCGCGTAGTAGCCCGTCACCTGGTAGCCCCAGGAGGGATAGAACGCGTGTTCCGCCAAGGGCATGAACTCGACGTGCGTGAAGCCCGTGTCCTTCAGGTAGGCGATCAGCGGCTCCGCCAGTTCGCGGTAGCCGTAGGATTCGGCGGAGTTCTTCTTGCGCCAGGAACCCAGGTGCAGCTCGTAGACGCTCATGGGCGAACGCAGGGCGTTGCGCTTGCGCCGGGCCTCGATCCAATCGCTGTCTTCCCAGTCGAATTCCTCGTCCCACACGATGGCCGCATTCTTGGGCGGCACTTCGAAGAACCGCCCGTACGGATCGGTCTTCAGGACCAAATTCCCGAAGGCGTCCTGCACCTCGAACTTGTAGTGCGAGCCTTTCCCCACGCCGGGGATGAAGATCTCCCACACACCCGAGGAGCCCAGGGAGCGCATGGGATGGAAACGGCCGTCCCAATCGTTGAAATCGCCCACGACGCTGATGCGGCGCGCGTTCGGCGCCCATACCGCGAAGCTGGTGCCCGGCACGCCGTCGATGATCCGCAGATGGGCGCCCAACTTCTCGTAGATGCGCCGCTCGTCGCCCTTGCCGAACAGGAAGAGATCCCCCTCGCTCAGCGTCGGCAGGAAGGAATAAGGATCCCGCGTGCGCCGCGTGTTGCCGCCCTTGTCCTTGATCACCAGATCGTAGGCGTAGACGCGCGATTCGCCCTTGATGACGCCGCCGAAGAGATCGGTCCCCGGGATGCGCTCCAGCTCGAGGGCCGGTTTTCGCTTCTCCAGCACGGGCTCGATGCGGATGGACGCGGCGTCGGGCACCAGAGCGCGCACGACAAGACCCGAACCATCGCCCAGAGGGTGCATCCCCAGAAGCTGATGCGGCGTGGAATGCCGGAGTTCGATGAGGCTGGCGAGTTCTTCCGGAGTCAGTAGCATGGTGGGCCCAATTTAGCAGAGCGGCTGCGTAATAACTTGATCGGATTGAGTGATGGGATTCTGAACATTCCGAGAAATGCCTCACGGCGACTCCGAACGCGGCCTCTCCAGTGCATCATGTCTCCATGCGACGCATGCGACTGGAGCCCCGCCCCGACTGGAAGGCCCGCCTGGAAGCCCTGGGCGTGAACTACCACACCCACGACGATGGCAGCCCTTACTGGCGGGAGGACGCCTGCTATGGCTTCTCCCTGCCCGAAGTGGAGCGCCTTGAGCGCGCGGCGCAGGACGTGCAGGCCATGTGTCTCAAGGCGGTGGATCACATCCTGGCCCGAAACCGCTTTGCGGAATATGGCATCCCGCCGCAGTTGATCCCGGCCATCCGCGAGAGTTGGGAGCGAGACGAAGTCTCCATCTACGGCCGCTTCGACTTCGCCTTCGACGGCGGCCTACCCAAGCTGCTGGAATACAACGCCGACACCCCCACGTCCCTGGTGGAAGCCGCCATCGCCCAGTGGTACTGGCTGGAAGAGCGCTTCCCGGGCCGCGATCAATTCAATTCGCTGCACGAACGCCTGATCGAAGCCTGGAAGCGGGCAAGCGGCTACCTGCCCGTGGGCACCGTCTACTTCCTTTACCAGGACACCTGGGAGGACCATCAGACCGTTGCCTACTTACGCGACACCGCCGATCAGGCGGGACTCTCCACGGCCCAACTGGCGCTGGAGGACCTGGGCTGGAACGAGGCCAGCGGCGAATTCGTGGATCTGGACGGTCGGCCCATCCGCGCGGCCTTCAAGCTCTACCCATGGGAATTCATGTGGAAGGACGCCTACGGCCCCATGCTCGCGCGCCAGCCGCGGCCATGCACCTTCCTGGAGCCCGCCTGGAAGATGCTGCTGAGCAACAAGGCGCTGCTGGCCATCCTGTGGGAACTGTTCCCCGACAGCCCCTATCTGCTGCCCGCCTACCTCGACGGCCCGCGCGATCTGATCGCCTACGTGAAGAAGCCCATCCTCGCCCGCGAGGGCGCCAACGTGGAAATCCACGCGCCAGGCCTGGATCTCCAAGCCAGCGAACAGCGCGATTGCTACGGCGCGGAAGGCTACATCTACCAGGCCTACGCGCCCCTGCCCGAATGCGACGGCTTCCACCCCGTCATCGGCGGCTGGATCGTGGACGGCGAACCCGCAGGCATGGGCATCCGCGAATCCATCAGCCCCATCACCGATAACGGCAGCTGCTTCGTGCCGCACGTGATCGAGGATTAGCTTGCGCGTCCTCGTGGCCCTGGGCTCCAATCTCGGCGACCGCTTGGCGCACCTGCAGGCCGGACTGGAGGGCCTGCGCGAGCTGGGCGAGGTCATCACCTCGCCCCTGGTGATGGAGACGCCCGACGAATCCGGCACCGGACCCGCCTACCTGAACACCATCGCCTGGATCGACACAGACTTGGACAACGCAGACTTGGACAATCCCTGTCGAATCCTGGAGGCCCTGCTGCGTCTGGAACTACGCATGGGGAGAAGCCGGAGAGGCGCCATCCGCAACGCACCGCGCACGCTGGATCTGGATCTGATCGACGCCGAGGGCCTGTCGGGGAACTGGCGATGGCCCACACCGCAAGATCTGGCCGATCTGGGACCCGAGCTCACGCTGGAGCTGCCCCACCCCAGGGCCCTGGCGCGCCCCTTCGTCATGGAACCCCTGAAGGCCCTGAAATACGAAGCGCCGCATCTTTTCGGATGCGGCGCC
>Ga0116170_10000501_pt1 | contig 41486 bp, 35 predicted proteins | sample AD_JPNHW1_MetaG_FD_89797 | JGI IMG/M metagenome (GOLD analysis project Ga0116170, IMG submission 89797) | Active sludge microbial communities of municipal wastewater-treating anaerobic digesters from Japan - AD_JPNHW1_MetaG | ecosystem: Engineered > Bioreactor > Anaerobic > Digestate | place... | reverse complement strand
ATCGGTGTTGCGCGGGTCCCCCAGCCATACCGTGAGCACCGGCTTTCCTGAACAAACCAATTGAATGGTCTCGACATCGTATTCGCTGAGCTCTGTGGCGGTCACGACCAAAATCAATCCCGCGTCTGTCAAAATATTGGCGGTCTCGGCGAGACGGCGGATGTGCTCGGAACCGCGTTTTTCGCGGTTTTGCGGATCAAGGTCGGCGTTCATGCCGTACAAAACGCTGCCGATGCCGAGATAATAGGCATTCTTTCCGCTGTCGAACAGGGATTTTTCAAGCGCCTTTGCAGGATGCTTTTTATCGGTATGTTCCGCACCCGTGATCAAAACGATAGCCGGTTTTTGCCCGAAACGCTGCCGGCGTTCTTCGATGCTCACCGCGCTCTTTTCCCACTTGATATCGCGCAGTTCGAGCTTACGTTTGGTGCCCAGATGGCGGCTTTGAACGGTGTCGGTAAAGATACCTCCGCCCGAAATTTCATAATCGTCGACGATGACAAAACGGCCTGTGACCGCCAATTCTCCCACATTGTCGAACGCGACGAGCCGGTCGGTCGAGAGGATGCACTCGGCGACGTCGTATTTGTCGACGCGGTCTTTTTTATTTCGCTGCAGCGTCGAGGCGTCCATGACGCTCAAAATCTCCTCGAGGCGGCATTCGACTTTCGCCGAACCGGTTTTGAGGTAATAGGATTTACCGTCTATCATCGGCGCATTTCCCAGCCAAAAGATATTGACTTTCAAGAGGTTGCCGACAAGCGGCGCGGGTTCGTCGGCTCTGGTGCAGAGCTCACCCCGGCGGATATAGACCTGCTCGTTCATCGTAAATCCGGTAGCAAATCCTGCTTCGGCGATGCCGTTTTCCTCGTCGGGTCTCATCGACTCGATGCGTTTGACGGTCGTCTTTTTACCGCTCGGGTAAAAGACCAATTCATCGCCCGCAGTGAGCTTTCCGGTCTCAACGGTACCCGCGATAATGCGACGGTCATCACCTTCGCCGGTGAATTTATAGACATCCTGCACCGGCATGCGGAACGGCAGTGAGAGCGGCGGCGCAGACGCGATGAACTGATCGAGTGTCTCCAATACGGTAGACCCTTCATACCAAAGCATATTTTGCTTGCCCGACAGAGCGATATTATCGCCCTGCATGCCGCTGACGGGGATATAACCTGCGGGCGTGATACCGATCTGAGCCAAAAATTCGCCGTATTCCTGTTTGACCTGTTCAAAGACCGTACGGTCGTAATTGACAAGGTCCATTTTATTAATGAGTACGCAAACCTGACGGATACCGAGCATCGAAAGCATATAACCGTGTCGGCGGGAGTTCTCCTGAACCCCCTCGGCGGCGTCGATGACGAGCAGCGCGGCGTCGGCTCTCGATGCTCCCGTGATCATATTTTTCAAAAATTCGATGTGCCCTGGCGCGTCGATGACGATGTACTTGCGCTTTTCGGTATTGAAAAAGCAGCGCGCCGTGTCGATCGTGATGCCCTGCGAACGCTCGTCCTTGAGCGCGTCGAGTAAAAACGCGTATTCAAACGGCTTTGCGTTGCGGCGGCACATCTCTTTGATCTGTTCCAGTTTGCCCTCGGGCAGCGAGCCGGTGTCGGCGAGCAGGCGGCCGATTACGGTGCTTTTGCCGTGGTCGACGTGCCCGACGATGACAATATTCATAAGTTCGTCTTTTGACATAAAAAGCTCCATTTAAAATAATATAAGAAAAAGGCGGACATTCATAAAGAGAGTATTACTTTTAAGAGGTGCCTTTTTCAGTGTGATAAATTCCTCGGAATTTATCACATATATCCGTCTTTGCGCAGTTCTTCGAGGCCGCCGCCGTCTTCCTTGTCCTGTTCGCGCCCGCTGCGCTCTGCGATGTTGGCGAACTTTCCTGTTTTGAGTTCGTCGATAATCTCGTCGAGGTTTTTCGCCGTAGACTCCACCGGTTTGGTGCAGGGCCAGCATCCTAGCGAACGATAACGCTTCCCTTCACCCTGATCGAAATAGAGCGAAACCACCGGCACGTTTTCGCGGCGGATATATTCCCAAATGTTTAACTCGGTCCAATCCAGCAGCGGGTGAACCCGAATATGCGTACCCGGTTTAAAATCGGTTTTATATTGTCCCCAGAACTCCGGCGGTTGATCGCCGATGTCCCAGTCGTTGTGCTTGTCACGCGGGGAAAAATAGCGCTCCTTTGATCGGCTGCCCTCTTCATCGGCTCTGACCCCGACAATCACGCCGGTGTACGGCTCGGTGTTGCCGTCGATTTCGTATTTTCCAAGTTTATGGTTCATCCGGTAACGCGGCCAATCGCCCGCGAGGGTGTGCGCAAGCGCCTCGGTTTTAAGGGCTTTGCAGCATTCGATGCGGGTGCAGTTGCCGTCCGGGAAGGTATGTTTCGATGCCAGCGCTACAGCATTTTCACCGTAGATCATATCGAGATTCCATGATAACGCAAGCCGATCGCGATAAGTTATCATCTCGGGGATTTTATAATGGGTGTCGATGTGGACGAGCGGGAAAGGGACGTGTCCGTAAAACGCCTTGCGCGCGAGACACAACAGCACTGTGCTGTCTTTTCCGATCGACCATAACATACATAACGACTTAAATTGGCTGTAGGCCTCCCGGATGATGTGAATGCTCTTTGCTTCGAGCCGGTCAAGATGGTCCATGAAAAATGATCTCCTAAATTGTTTTTCGAATAAGTTCAAGCACTTTTTCGGCGCAATCCTCAACACTCATTCTTTCGGTATCGAGTATCAAATCTGGTTTTTCGGGAATTTCATAAGGGGAGTCGATGCCCGTAAAACCGGTGAGCTCGCCGCGCCTTGCTTTGGCATATAGTCCTTTCGGGTCGCGTTTTTCGCAGTCCTCGATGCTTGTATTCACATATACGAGCAAAAATTGCTTGCAGCGGCTCTTGGCAAAATCCCGCATTTTAACAAACGGCGAGATGGCGCTGACAAGCGCAATCACTCCGGCATCTTCAAACAGTGCCGCAACTTCTGCTGCACGACGAATATTTTCGTCTCGGTCGGCATCGGAAAAGCCGAGATCGCCGCAGAGTCCATGACGCAGATTGTCTCCGTCGAGCAAATAGGCGCATAACCCTTCGTCGACCAATCGCTTTTCAACCAGTGACGCGACGGTGGATTTGCCGCTGCCCGAGAGCCCCGTAAACCAGACGACCGCGCCTTTGTGCCCGTTCGCCTTGATTCTGTCGGGTTCGCCGGTCAGCCGCTTCTGCCAAACCACGTTTTCACTCACTGTAAGACCACCCTTTCGCCCTTCGAAAGTGACTTGTTTTATTTTAAAGCTTTATCATGAATTAGTCAACAAGTGAAGCCACTTACCGCTTATTCATATTTTATTTTCAAGTGACTTCACTATAACTTGCAAAAACACACTTCGTGTTGTAAAATGTCGAGTGGGAGCCGGCTTTGATTTCCGGCTCCGTTTACAGAAAAGTCAACCTGTGAAAGGATACAACATCAATTATGATGGTTACAGTGATCGGCAGAGGTCATTCGGGTACGCGGGCTATCTCGCACACGCTCTCGCAGAGCGGTGTTTTTATGGGCGAACCGCTCAACGTCTCGGGAGACTTGCTTCCGCCGGAAGATATGTATAATGCCTGCCGTGAGATGGCTAAATACGTCCGTTTCGAGGGCGGTTTGAAATGGGATTTTTCCAAGGTCACGGCCATGGAGCCGACCGATGAATTTAAGCGTCTGATCTCTAATTATCTGAAATCGGTCTTTGCCAGCGATAATCCCAATAAGGGTTGGAAAATACCTGAGACAACTTTGGTCTATCCCTGGATTATCAAGATGTTTCCTGACATCAAATATATCCACTGGGTGCGCGACCCGCGCGACTGCATTTTGGGAAGCCACCTGACCGACGATCTCAACGATTTCGGAATCCAATACGACAAAACCGACAACATCCGCCGAAACCGTGCCATCAGTTGGTTCTATCAGCGCGAGCTGGTTCGTGCGACCCCGAAGCCGCAAAACACCATTTCGATCCGGTTTGAGGATATGATCTTTGAGCAGGCAGAGACCATTTGCCGCATGGAACGTTTTCTCGGTGTAAAACTGATTAAAATTCCGATGAGAACCGATTCGGTCGGGCGTTATTTGCATGATGACGACGTACACATGTTTGATTTTTTCCGTGAGGACATGCTTGAATGCGGTTATGAACTTGAGAAAGGCGTATGAAACAGCAAAAATCAGCATTTGTCATTTTTCTTTTGCTCAGCATGTGTCTTACAGCTCTCGGCTGTGAGCAGATTCGATTTTTAATCAATGATCCGTCTTCCGCACCGTCTGTCACAACGCCTAGGGAGACCTCATCGAAAGCAACAGACAGTTTCGGGGCAAGTTCGGTGGAGCCGTCCTCACAAGCATCTTTGATTGCTTCTTCCGAAGTTTCATCACAAGCTGCCTCTTCCCGTTCGACCACAGTCTATGTGACCGTTACCGAGGGCATGACGATGGCGGACGTTTTCAAACTGCTTGAGGAAAACGGCGTCTGCAAAGCAAGCAAGCTCTGGAAGACCGCCTCTTCTTACGACTACACGTATTATCCGCTTGTGGATGCGATTCCGCTGAACGAACACCGCTGCTTCCTGCTCGAGGGCTATCTGTTTCCCGACACCTACGAGTTTTATTTCGGTATGAAACCCGAAGACGCGATCGGCCGGTTTTTACGTAACGCCGAAGCCAAGTGGACCGATGAAATGCGCAGACAGGCGGTCGACTCGGGCTATACCGTTGACCGGATTCTGACCATCGCCTCGATTATTGAAAAAGAATGCGGTGTCAAGAGCGAGATGCGCCATGTCTCGTCGGTATTACATAACCGCCTTTCCTCCGGTATGAAATTGCAATGCGACGTCACGATCAACTATGTTGAATACGAAATCAAACCGTTTATCACCGGCGATATCAACCGCTATAACGAATTTTACAATACCTATAAATGCTCCGCGCTGCCCGCGGGTCCGATCTGCAGCCCGGGTATGAATGCCATCAAAGCGGCGCTCGATCCGCTCGATACCGATGATCTCTATTTCGCAGCCAATAAGGATGGCGTTTACGCCTATGCCGAGACCTTTGAACAGCACCAAAAGAATCTTGCCGACTTGGGGATCTGAGCCGGCTTTTTCTGTAAAACAAGTAAATTAAAGGGGAATTTTTATGGCCGACAAGAAAAAGTGTTTTGTTATCTCCCATACGCATTGGGACAGAGAGTGGTATGAGACTTTTCAAGGTTATCGGTTCCGGCTCGTGCGCATGTTCGATGAGCTGCTCGAGGTCTTGGAACAAAATCCCGACTACAAAGTGTTTCACACCGACGGCCAGACCATTGTGCTCGAGGACTATTTGGAGATCCGTCCCGAGAACAGAGATCGCATGCAAAAATTGATCGATGCGGGAAAGTTGATCATCGGCCCGTGGTATGTCATGCCTGACGAATTTTTGATCTCAGGCGAGTCGCTGGTGCGCAATCTGCAAAAGGGCAATGACATTTGTAAAGAATACAATGCCGAGCCGATGAAGACCGGTTATGTCATCGACATCTTCGGCCACAACGCCCAATTCCCGCAGCTTTTAAAGGGCTTCGGTTTCGAGTCTGCTGTGGTTTATCGCGGCATCGGTGATTTCCCGAAAGACGCTTTTACCTGGATAGGCGCAGACGGCAGCGAGATTACCGCATTCAAGCTTGATATCGACCGCACCTACAGCAATTTCTATTTCTCAATCCGCTGGCCGTTCGAGGGCAGGGAATATGAGAATAACGAGTTATTTGAACGCACAAGGGCGATGCTCGACCGCTCTGATAAAGCCGCCACTTGTTCCAGTTATCTGATGATGGACGGGTGCGACCATATCGACACCGAACCGCGCCTGCCGGAAATTTTGAAAAAGCTCAACGAGCATTTCCCGGATTACGAGTTCATCCATACTTCATTCGGAGAGTTCGAAAATAGTTTTAAAGCCGAAAACCCCAAACTGCAAAAGATCACGGGCCCGCTCTATCATATCGGGCAAAAGGGTCTTAACAATATCGTACTCAAGAACGTGCTGTCCTCAATGGCGCATTTAAAGCAGATGAATTCCGCCTGCGAAAACCTGCTGACCGCATGGGCGGAACCGTTTGACTTTGCGGCTTCAATGATCGACAGCCCGCGCACGGACTTTTACATCCGCCACTCGCTGCCGCGCTCCGGCTTTTTTAAACAGGCGTGGAAAATCCTTTTGCAAAACCACCCCCATGACTCAATCTGCGGCTGTTCAATTTCCGATGTTCACGAGGACAACGTCAACCGTTTCAAGCAGGTGCTTCGCATCGGCGAACGCACCACGACTGATGCGCTCGAACAGATCGCCGAAAATATCAACACTTCGTCGCTGCCGGGTGAGACCTTCTTCACGGTCTTCAACCCCGCACAAAATCCTACTTCGGGAGTTACGGTTTTCACGCTGGTCTTGCCGAAGGGTAATTATAAAAACTTTAAACTTTTCGATGCAAACGGAGCCGAAATTCCTTATCAAATTTTCTTGGTTGGCGGCACCTATCCGGTGCCCGTCGCCCCCATTCATAAACTGATCAATTTTGAGGAAAAAGAAAAAGTCACGGTCGTCGCTTCCCTGAGCATTCCGGCGGGCGGTTATACCACGCTCTCAGTCAAATACTACCATTACGAAATGCCCAAAGACGGACAGTATAATTCCGAAAAGCCCGACGCCTCGCGGTACGGCGGCACGATGCGAATTACCCGCAATAGTTGGGACAACGGCGTGCTGATCGTCGCGTTCGAAAACGGCGGGCTCAAAGTGACCGATAAAAAGACCGGAAAGATTTATCAAAACCTGCTGACTTTCGAGGACTGCGGCGACGTCGGCGACGGTTGGAACTATGTCAAGCCGACCGGCGATTCGGAGTTTTCGACTTTCGGCAGCTGCTCAGGTTTTGCCGTACTCTCCGACGGACCGTTTGCCGCAGTGCTGGAACTTACCCACAAACTCGAACTGCCCGAAAGCTATAATCCGACCGATAAAACTCGTGCCTGTGACCGAAAGACGTTCGAACTGCGTACGACCGTTACAATTTTAAAAGGCGCGGAGACCATCTCGTTCAAGACTACAGTTGAAAACGATATCGAAGATCACCGCCTGCGGGTGCTGTTCCCGACAGGATTTGACAGCAAAGAATTTTATACCCAAACGCCTTTTGACATGCAGAAGTGGGATGTGAAAAAGGCAAACAACGACAAATCCGGCGAGATCGAGACCAACGTCAACCCGACACAAGGTACGGTCTTTATCAAAGACGGTAAAAACGCCTTCGCGCTTTATACCAAGGGCCTTTATGAAGTCGAGGTTGCCGAGTCCGACCGCACCGTCGCGCTGACGCTGTTCCGCGCGTTCCCGAACGAGGTCGCGCAGCCGAAAGCTACGATGGGTCAAATGCAGACCGAGATGACTTTCGAATACGCCGCAGCTTTCTCAAGCGCCCTTACCCCCGAAAACGCCTTGCAAAACAGCATTGCGTATAAATCGGGATTGCGCACTTTCGAAACCGGCTGCCATACAGGTAATTTGAAATCCGAACAATCCTTCTTTGCGCTTGACAGCGCAAACAGCGTGGTTTCGGCGTTACAGCTTAAACCAGAAAACTGCGGCGTACTTCGCATATTCAACCCGGGAGAACAGACCGACAAAGCCGTTTTCTCGCTGGCCAAACCGGTTGTAAAAGCCGCCGAGACGGATTTCCCGGGGAATGTGAAGAGTGCGCTGACCGTCAAAGACGGAAGAGTTTTACTGTCGCTCAAACCGCACGAAATCAAGACAGTGGAATTCATGTTTTAAGAAGGTATTCACATGAATAAAACCATTAAAGGTTTTTTGGACTAGGCCGCCAATATCAAGCCGACCGCACGGCAGCTTGCATGGTTCAACACCGGTTTTTATGCTTTTGTGCATTTCTCGCCGAATACCTACACCGATCTCGAATGGGGTCACGGCGACGAAGACCCGGCGATTTTCAATCCGACCGACCTTGACTGCGACAGCTGGGTCGAAGCTGTCAAGGCCGCCGGGATGAAAGGGCTGATTCTGACTGCCAAGCACCATGACGGATTTTGCCTGTGGCAAACCAGTACTACCCTGCACAGCATGAAGAGCAGCCCGTTCAAAGGCGGGAAAGGCGATATCGTCAGGGAGGCCGCCGATGCCTGCAAGCGAGGCGGCATCAAATTCGGCTTCTATCTTTCTCCGTGGGATCGCAACTGCCCGTTCTATGGCACCCCGGCTTATAACGATTTTTACAAAGCCCAGCTGATTGAATTATTGACCGGTTACGGTGACATCTTTGAGGTCTGGTTCGACGGCGCGTGCGGGGAAGGCCTTAACGGCAAAAAACAGGAATATGATTTCGAGGGATTTATTAAGATAATCCGCAAATACCAACCGAACGCCGTGATCTTCAATGACCGCGGGCCCGATGTGCGTTACTGCGGCAACGAGGCCGGAAAAGGCCGTCATGCCGAGTGGGCGATCGTCCCGTATGAACTCTGCGACCGCGAGCAAACAACTCCGACCGGAGATTCGGCCATCCCCGGGACGTTGGATTATTTACGCAGCGAGATTCAAGACCTTGGTGGACTTGAAACGATTTTATACAGCAAGAAGCTCGTCTTCGCCGGCGCAGAAATCGATACCTCAATCCGCAAGGGTTGGTTTTATCACTCATATGAGGAACCTCATTCACTCGAAAAGTTGTTTGAGATCTACCTCTCTTCGGTCGGTTCGAACGCCTGTTTAAATCTCAATATCCCACCGATGCCGACCGGCAGATTTGACCCGCGTGATATCGCCCGTCTAAAAGAACTCGGTGACCGGATTAAAATGGAATTCGGCAGCGATGTCACCGGCAAAGCAAAGATCGAATACACCTTTTTAAACCCGGATAAAACGCAGTTGCAAATCGATATCGCTTACAAAGAACCGCTGCGCCCTAAATATTTTGTCCTTTCCGAGGACATCTCAAAAGGCCAGCGCGTCGGCAGTTTCATCATTACCGATGAGTGTTGGGACGGCAAATACCGCAATTTCTATGACGGGACCTGCATCGGCAACCGAAAAATCTGCGCTTTTTCCGACAGCCGTTGTGTAAACTGCACCCAACCCAAAGACAAATTCCGCATTACAATCACTGCGGCACGCGGCGAGATCTTTTTAAAAGATTTGAAAATCTTCGCTTAGGAGATTACCTGCATCATGATATTGCCCCGGACGAAACTCGGAAAAGTCATCTTATGCGGCCTGTTCGCCGCAATTTTATGCATTCTTGCCATCATCACTATCCCGATCGGGCAGGTGCCGATCACCATGGCGCTGCTCGGCGTCTTTATGACTGCGGCCATACTGCCGCCCTTTTCGGCAACTGCTTCCGTACTCGTATATATTTTAATCGGAGCAATCGGCATACCGGTTTACTCAGGCTTCGGCGCGGGTGTCGGCGTGCTTTTGGGCGCGACCGGCGGCTATTTAATGGCCTATCCGGTGATGGCACTTGCGGTTTCTGGATTTTTGAAACTGTTTAAAAACCGCTGGTATGGCTACTGGCTCGGCGCTGTCGCTGCGCTCCTGCTCTGTTACGGATTTGGGACGCTCTGGTTTTGCAAAGTGACCGGTACTGGATTTACGGCTGCTCTGGCTGTCTGCGTATTTCCGTTTATTCCGTTTGATATCGTCAAAGCGGCGGCTGCGTTTGGCGTAAAAGCAGCTTTGATAAAAACAATCAAATAACTGTAATAACGAACGATTCTGAATAAAAATACACCATTTAAGAATATTTTGTTTTTTTCTTGCATTTTAAAAAAATGTGGTGTATAATGCGGACATACTTTTTTTGGGGGAATTGCTCATGCCGGAAATCAAGAGTCCGTATCTTACTAAGGTGTACGCAGATGTGTGCCGCCGCAATGCGGGAGAAGCCGAATTTCTACAGGCAGTCAAAGAAGTTTTAGAATCATTGGAACCGGTGGTAACCGCAAAACCGGAGCTTGAAAAATTCGGAATCATCGAGCGCATTACCGAACCCGAGCGCTTTATCCAATTCCGGGTGACCTGGGTCGGCGACGACGGTAAAGTCAACGTCAATCGCGGTTATCGCGTACAGTTCAATTCAGCAATCGGACCGTATAAAGGCGGTCTGCGGCTGCATCCCTCCGTGTGCGCAAGCATTATTAAATTTCTCGGTTTTGAGCAAATACTCAAAAACAGCTTAACCGGGCTTCCGATGGGCGGCGGCAAAGGCGGCTCTGATTTCGACCCCAAGGGCAAATCCGACGGCGAAATCATGCGGTTCTGCCAGTCGTTTATGACGGAACTCAGTAAACATATCGGTGCGGACTGTGACGTTCCGGCCGGCGATATCGGTGTGGGCGGCAGAGAAATCGGTTTCTTGTTCGGACAGTATAAAAAGCTCAGAAACGAATTCACCGGCGTTTTGACAGGCAAAGGACTTTCCTACGGCGGCTCGCTCGCGCGCAAAGAAGCCACAGGTTACGGCCTGTGCTATCTGACCGCCGAAATGTTGAAAGTTATGAAAAAAGAGTCGTTTAAAGGCAAAAATGTGGTCGTTTCCGGCTCTGGCAACGTTGCCCTTTACGCTTTGCAGAAGACTAATCAACTGGGCGGAAAAGTCGTAGCGATGTCCGATTCCAACGGATATATCTATGACCCGAACGGTATTCAATTCGAGATCATCCGCGCTCTGAAAGAGGATAAGCGCGAGCGTATTTCGGAATATGTAAAACAGGTTCCGACGGCTAAATATGTCGACGGCTGCAACGGGATTTGGTCTGTAGCATGCGATATCGCACTGCCCTCCGCGACACAAAACGAAATCGATGAGGACAGCGCCAAAACATTGATCAAGAACGGCGTTATCGCCGTGGCCGAGGGCGCCAATATGCCCAGCACGCCCGAAGCAATCGAATTGTTCCTAAAGAACGGTGTCCTGTTTGCGCCCGCCAAAGCAGCCAATGCCGGCGGCGTCGCAGTCTCCGGACTTGAAATGAGCCAAAACAGCATTCGCCTGTCCTGGACTTTCGAAGAAGTGGACGAAAAGCTGCACGGCATCATGGTATCGATTTTCCATAACGCCTATCAGGCCGCCGAAAAATATGGCATGAAGGGCAACCTGGTCGCCGGCGCCAACATCGCGGGTTTTGAAAAAGTCGCCGATGCAATGATTGCACAGGGAATCATTTAATTATCTTATCTAACAGCAAAAGAGGCAGTTCATCGCGCATGAGATTCAAGTTAATGACTTATAACATCCAGCACGGGCTGCGCCATCTCAAGGGCGGTATCGACCTTGGGATGGTCGCAGACGTGATTCGGAAATTCGATCCCGATGTCGTCACACTCAACGAAGTGCGCGACAGCGGAGACGATCCCGAATATTTTCATCAAACCGAGCGGATCGCGAAACTGCTCGGCTGGCCGAATTATTATTTCGCACGGGCGATCACATTCCCGGACGGCGGCGATTACGGCAACGCCATTCTCTCCAAACTCCCGTTCAAATCCGTTCAAACGATTCTTATCCCCGATCCGCCGGTGAAGGACGAGGATAAATATTACGAGACCCGCTGTCTCTTGAAAGCCGAATTCGACGGCTTCATGGTGCTCGCAACCCATATGGGACTCGCCCGTGCCGAAGCCAAAAACGCCGTTTCGACCGTGCTCGCCAATACCGGAAAAGAACCGATTGTTTTGATGGGTGATTTCAACCTCGAACCCGATGATCCGATTCTGGCTCCGATTTACGCGGCATTCACTGATACTGCGACGATTTTAAAAGATAAAACATTAAAAAGCTGGCCGTCCGATGCCCCGCGTATTAAAATCGACTATATCTTCACTAAAAACGTAAAAAAAATCATTGGTGCGGATATTCCACAAATTCTCGCAACCGATCATTGCCCGCACTTGGCGGAAATCGAAATATAACATCAAAAAGAGCGGGCGCAATTGCGTCCGCTCTTTGCGATATTTGATTATTATCGCCGAAACGGAGTAACCTCCTCTGTTTTTACTTGACTGACCAGCGTTCCGGTTTCATCAAAAGCGTATTCATAGACATTGCATGCGCCGCCGATGGTGAACGACGAAGTCATCATTGAGAGGAAAGTATCTGTGATGCGCTCGACTTTCCAAATGAGCTGCCCCTTTTCATCCTTTGACAACTTGGAACCTATTGACCCTTCGACCGAGTAAAACTCACCGGGCACGCCGGTTTCGGGATCGCAAACGAGCAGCACCGCCGTGAAGTTCGCGCGCACTCGCTTGGTCAGCTCCTCATTGGAGATATCAAAATCTTCTTCTGCAAAGATCGGATTTAAAATCCCCGCGATGTCATATCTGCCCCCGGCAGTTTCTTCGCCTTCGCCGAGTTTCGGTACCGAATAAGCGCTCAGATAGATTTTTCCGTTGTAGTCGAACATATCGGTGATAAAATATTCCGAATCCTGTGCGCTGTAGGTGAACTTGTCGGTGAATGTTCCGTCGGATTCCACTTTCAACAGATATTGGCCATCCGTAGAACTCAACAGCTGTACCAAATATCCGTCACCGAGTTTGGCAGCGCCCATGATCCCGGAGGTTCCGACTTCTTTTTCGGTGTGCCGAATCACTTTGCCGCTGTAATCGTAGCGGATGACTTCAAGCACGTTTTTAGAGTACGCATAATACGAGGTTTGGTCATTGTTTTGACTAGTTTCGGTTATTGGCAAACGGGCATTTCCAAATACCGTGATGCCGCTGTCGTCACAGACCACTTTTTCATAAGATTCTCCTCCATTATTACCGTTATCGGCATGGATATCCCACAGAACCTGCCCGTTTTTATCAAGCAGAGCCAGTCGGCCGCTTGATATCTCATTGCGGAAAAAGCTCTCGCTCATTCCGAACAATACGATATAATCTCCGTAAACGGTATAATTCCTGATGGAAAAATCGGGGAGTTCCGCCTTCCAGAGCAGGGTATCGCCGTCGTATTTCCCGAATACAACCTTATCGGGCACATTCATCTCGAGTGATTTGTCGAATTTTTGGACATAGTTATACCTGTATTCGCCGGTGTCCAGCGGGATGTTATAGTAATTGCCATTGATGTTTTTATAATTCCAGAGCGCTTCAACATCTTCCGGTGTCGGCGCGTTTTGCGAGATTTGATAACCGGTAACGCTCTTTTCGATCACCTCTGCGGTCTTGTCGTAGGCGAATTTTCCGGTCGTGATGTCGCGGTAAACATTTTTAATCTCCCCGCGCGCAAGCCCCTCGGTCGAGAGATTGTTTTGGGCAAAGAATGTCAAGGCGGCATTATATTCTTTCACCTCCGCCGCGATTGCAAAAGCCGATGACCCTCCGCCGAGCAGCAGTACGGCAAGACAGGCGGCAAGTGCGGGTCTCAGCCGGAATTTCCGTACCGGTTTTGTTTTGCTTTCCAGCATCGCGATGGTTTTATCATTGAAATCTTCGCTTAATTTCACCGCTTGAATGGCATCGCGGTAGTTGTTATGCTTCATCTTCAAAACCTCCCAGTGATTGTTTCAAAAGTCCCCTTGCGCGCGCCAGCCGGGTGCCGACCGTCGCGGGGTTGGTGTCGAGTAGTTTTGCGATCTCCTCAATCGAATAACCCTCATAGTAATACAGGTGAATGGGCAGCCGGTATTTTTCCGCAAGCGCCATCACGGCTTCGAGTACTTGGCTCTGCTCCGGCGGTAAATACGCGGCTTCTTCTGTCAGTTCAAAACGGCTGCGAAACCAGCCCGTTTTGAGCATGTTGCGGCTTTTGTTGATTGTCACCCGCAGCAGCCAGGCCTTTTCGTGCTCAGCGCTTTCGAATTCGGGTGCCTTTTGCAGATAGGTCAAAAAGACGTCCTGCACGATGTCCTCGGCGCTGTGTACGGATTTGACATAAGTAAACGCAAGCCGCCGCAGATTGTCGGAATACCGGATGACCGCCTGTCTGACGCATTCAATGAGCTCATTTGAATGCATGTTGTCTCATCAACTCCTTTCACCCATAATACAACTCAGGATTGGAGTATTTTTCACCGGGAGGGATTTTTTATAAAAAAAGCCGCCAAATGGCGGCTCAGTGGTATAACAAAATTGTCATTCTGAGCGCAAGTCGAAGAATCTCGGACAGATAACAGTTTACGGGTGAATACTTAATCTCTCCGAACCAAAACACCCTTCATGAATTCGCTTTCGTTGTGGGTTTGATAGACAAGCGCTTTTTCTTCCTCATTGCAGCCGATCAGAATCTTGATCTCGCTGTCGCGTTTCATCAAATCGACGATGCACATGACGGCATCAATTTTACGCGCCGGATCGGTGCCGACCCAGACGTCAATCCCGCCGCCGTCCATCGAAAAAGTATTTTTCAGATAGCCGTAATCGACCGGATAGATAAAATCGAGATAGCGCGGGTGCGCCGAGCCTTTTGGACGGTCGATCACAATCTCCGACTGCCCGACCAACGTGTCAAGCGCCGCCCAAAACTCTGCGTTATTCATTTCAAACGCTTCTCGATGAATGCCAGAAACGCGTCGGCCTGTTCCTTTAAAAACGGCGCGCTGTCGGTCAGCTTCAAATTGCCGTTTTCATCCGCCTGCTTGGACACTCTCGGAATCGTCAGGCGCGGGTCATTCATCACGTCCATATCCAAAAAACTGATGAGTGTCACGAGGTGATCCTGAGCCGTGACCGTACCGCCCATGCCGAGCGACGCGCCGCTGATCGCCGTCGGTTTTCCCGAGAGCAGGTCTTTTTCTTCCTCGATATCCCGCGACAGCCAGTCGATCAGATTTTTGAGCACGCCCGAGAAGAAGTGGTTGTATTCGGGCGAGAAAAACCACACCGCGTCGGCGGCATTGACTTGTTCGCGCACCCGCCTGACCGACGCCGGAGCGGGGAATTCGATGTCCTCGTTGAAAAGCGGCACATCGGAATAGTCGAGCAGTTCAAATTCGGCACGGCCGCCGACGGCCTCTTTCGCCGCGAGCGCAAGCTGTTTGTTATAGGATCCCTTGCGCAAAGAGCCCGCGATTGCGATAATTTTCATGAATTTAGTCCTTTCATTTACACTCTTTTTGCGATTTCGTCCAGCATCCGGTTATATTCCTTCTCATCGATCTTGACCCGTTTGCGCATGACCAGATAAGCGCAGCCGATCAGAATGATGGGCAGAATGGTCATGCAGATTCGTAGCCATAACACCATGGAAGCAGGTGCGGCGTTGAGCAGCGAGGCGATTTGATCGGCTTTGGAGGTCTCGTCAATCAATTGCAAGTTGGCGTTTTTCTCGACCTCGGCGATTCCGCTGGTCAGGGTTGTCATGCCGATGGCGATATAGACGATGGTGATCACGACCTGCTGGAGTGCGCTGCCCATCTTGGCCATGAACGGGCGCAGCGAGAAAATGATGGCTTCGTCGCGCTCCCCGGTCTTGTATTGGTTATATTCAATGGTGTTGGTCAGACAAATCGTGGTGACCATATAGAATAACGACTGTCCGAACCCGATGATGAATGCCTCAAGGCACAGCAGTGCGACGTTCAGCGTTTTCAGCGCTTCGGTATTCGGAATCAGCGTGCCGCCGAGGAAAAACATCGTATAACCAACGACGGTCATGATGACCGCGAGTTTTGACAGCACCTTGCGGCTGAACTTTGCGGCAAAAGCGGGGTAGAGGGCGTTGATCGCAATTGAGGCGATGGCCCAGAACGCGACGAATATCGTGACTAAAAACCCGTTGTAGCCGAACGATAAGTACATATAGTTGACGCCGAACGCAGTGATCAATGTGCTTCCGAGGTTATAAAGCAGCATGATCAGCGTGACCCAGAGCAGCTGGTCGTTGTGGAAAATGACGTGAAACATCTTTTTTAACCCGACTTTTTCTTCTTTTTCGGGTTTTGCGTCGCTGGTCTTTTTCACGAGCAGGCAGACGATGATCTGGCTGATGACCAAAGTAACAGCTATGAAAATCACAACGGCGGTATAACCCGAAATCGAGCTGCCGCCGATGGCATTTTCGCCGTTCGTGAAAATCGGAATCAATCCGGTAGCCGCAATCGCACCGATCCCGGCAAAGAGATTTGCCATCGAAGTCACGCTGTCGCGGCTTTTCGGCTCGCTCGTCAGCGAAGGCAGCATCGACCAGTAGGCAATGTCGTTCATCGTCCAGGTGATATCCCAGAGTAAATATAAAACCGCAAACAGCCAGACAAACGCCCAACCCTCAACCCGGTTCGTGAACATTGCGATTAAAACGCCCGCGTTTGTGACCGCTCCGATTAAAATCCAGGGTTTGAATTTTCCGAATTTAGTGCGCGTATTCTCGACGATGCCGCCCATGATGGGGTCGTTCAAGGCGTCCCAGACCCGGAAGATCGCAAGGATGATGCCGAGCGTTGCGAATTGTTCCGGCGTGACCGCGCGTGTGAATAAGACATAGGTCAGAACATAGGTCGCAAAAAGCGTGTAGGCAGCATCACGGCCAAATCCCGGCAAGGTATATGCCCACTTGTTGCGCTTGAAAACGGTTGCTTCGGATAGCGGTGTTTTCATCATCATGACCATCCTTATGTATTAAATTTGACTGCTTTTCATCCACAGATGTTAATTAGATTCTATCATAAAAACTGCCAAAAAACAACACGGACTTGCGGGAAAGGTCAAAAAGAGATATAATGTCTTTCGCTGCTTCTGCGGCTTAAGGCAGGATCAAAACAGGATGACTGAATTTCACGGTAAAGATTACATACGCGGATTCAAAGACGGATTGCCCATTGGGCTGGGATATATTTCGGTCTCTTTTTCGTTCGGCATGATGGCTGTGAACATGGGCATCCCGTGGTGGATTGCGGTATTAATCTCGATGACGACGGTCACATCGGCGGGGCAGTTTGCCGGAATCGGGCTGATCGTGAACGGTGCGCCGATCATTGAACTGGTGTTGTCGCAAATCGTCATCAACTTGCGCTATTCGCTGATGTCAGCTTCACTTTCGCAAAAACTTGATAAGAGCATGACCGCGCTGCGGCGGTTGATCGTCTCGTTTTTTGTCACCGATGAGGTCTACGGGGTCGCCAGCGAAAAAATGGGCGAACTCGGAAATGTCTATTTATACGGCCTCGGCACCGCGCCGGTCATCGGCTGGACACTCGGAACCCTGCTCGGTGCGCTGGCGGGTGGAATCATGCCCGACATGCTGCGTTCGGCGCTTTCGATTGCACTTTATGCGATGTTCATCGCCATCATTCTTCCCCCTGCGAAAAAACATCGGCCGGCATTCGCTGTGATTGCGATGTCGGTCGGACTGAGCTGTTTGTTCCGGTTTATGCCGTTTTTAAAAGATTTATCATCAGGTTTTGTAATCATTGTCTGCGCGGTCGTCGCGTCGGTTTTCGGGGCACTCTGCTTTCCTGTCAAGGATGAGGAGGGCAAATAAGGAATGAACATCGGAAAGATACTTTTCTATATCTTTGTCATGTCGGGTGTGACCTATCTGATCCGCATGCTGCCGCTGACGTTAATCCGACGCAAAATCGAAAACCGTTTTGTAATTTCGTTTATGTATTATATGCCCTTCGCCGTGCTCTCGGCGATGGTCATTCCGGATATCTTTTACTGCACAGACATGGTGCTTTCAGCTTTGATCGGGCTTGCCGTCGCGGTCACGTTGGCGCTGTTTGAAAAGAAATTGCTGACCGTTGCGGTATATGCCTGTGCGGCGGTATTTGTAACGGAGTTAGCTTTCAAGCTGCTCGCGGCGCATTAAATGATCGGCAGGCAGCCTTCGTTTCGGCAATCGGCTTTTTAAAAATCCCATCCCTGCCAAGGGGCAAGGGTGGGATTTATAGATCGTTTAGTTAGGCTTTCCTTATTGCTGATTGGCGTTCGCGGCGTTGACACTCGGGGGCGTGATGCTCGCGGCGAGATTCTGCCCGAACCGCTTAATCTTTTGTGTGGTCGTTTTTTCAAGCGCGGCAGTCAAAATTTCCACGACTTTGATGTGTTTATATGAGGGAATCTTTGCATTGACGTCGCGGATCACTTTTTGAACCGCCGCTTGAATCTCTTCCGCTTTCGGCAGCCGTCCGAGTGTTTCTTTGATAAAGTCGAGATTCGGGAAGATTTTTGCCTTGACGCAGATATCACCGTTTTGCATATCCGCAAGCACAATGACTTCGCTGATTTCCGGCAGCTGTGCAATGCGCGTTTCAAGTTCCTCCGGGTAAATGTTTTTCCCGTTTGCGGTCACAATCACATTTTTCCTGCGTCCTTTGATATAAAGAGCACCTTCGTCGTCAATACAGCCCAAATCGCCGGTGCAAAACCACCCGTCGCGGAAAACCTTTTCGGTCGCTTTTTCATCTCGGTAATAACCGAGCATAATATTGTCGCCTTTGGCGAGAATTTCCCCGATCCCATCCTCGTTCGGCTGGTCAATCTTGAGCATAACACCCGGCATCGATCTGCCTGTGGAAGCAGTGTTCAGATAGAAATCGGTATTGCCCGCAAGCAGGGGAGCACATTCGGTCAATCCGTAGCCCTGCAGGGTGCGTATGCCGAGTGCTGCAAAATCTTCGACAAGCGAGGTGTCAAGATCGGCCGCGCCCACAATAAACAAGCGAATTTTTCCGCCGAGCGATTTGCGCACCTTGGCGCATATGAGCTTGCGGATCAAAACAGGAACACCGGAGAGCGCCTGCGATAATGTCTGCGTCTCAAAGAGCGGCTTGTATTTATCGGGGCTTCCGGCTGCTACGGATTTTCGGATTTGCTTGTTCAATGCTTTTAGCAAAGCAGGAACGACCACCAAGACCGACGGGTGGTATTCCGTAAAGTTTTTCGGGATCTGTCTCAATCCGTCGCAATAGGTGATGCAGGAACCCCGTGACAAAAGCAGAAGGCAGTTCAGTGTGCATTCGTATGTATGGTGAAGCGGCAGAATCGACATCGTGGTGTCGGTCGGGTTGATTTTTACGGCGCTGACTGTGGAGTGAATGTTCGAGCAGATGTTGTATTGCGACAAACATACGCCTTTTGCGTTTCCGGTCGTTCCGGAGGTGAAGATTAAAACTCGCATTTCATCTTTAGTAATCGGAATCGAATCTACTTCGGCAGTCTGTAAATTAAACGGTATGACCGGCTCCGACATACGCATGACCTCGGTGAAATCGAAACAGCGAATATCGTCCGCAATCAGCGGCTTTAAATTTTTCAGATAATCGCCATCTCCGCAGATGGCACAGCACTCGGCAGAAACCATAAAATCGCGGACGTCTTCGGCGCAGAGCTCTTTATCTAACGGCACGACAACGCCGACGACAGCCGCGCACAGATACGAAAGCACCCACTCAAAGCTGTTTTTTCCGATGACAGCAATGCGTTTGCCTTTCAATTTCAAATCAATCAGCTTTTGGCTCAATGTATAAAATCTGTTTTTTAATTCCGCATAGTTGATTTTTGAATAGCGGTCGTCGCTGCTTTTAATGATAAATGCCGGTTTATTTGCGAATTTATCAGCGCTGTGATTGATGATTTCTCTGAAGTCAGAAAATTTCTTTTCATTGTATAAACTTGTTTTCATGGGTACTTCCTTTATTTTATTACTATAATAATTAACGAAAATCCAGAATTACTTTTTTCTTTTCTTTGGCAAAATCTCCCTTTAAAAAAGAACTTTCCCATGCTTCTACTATAACAACATATCATGGTAATTGCAACAAACAATATTTGTAATTGAAAGCCATATAGGATTATTTTAAAAGAGAATAAAAATCGCAGCCGCTACGTTTTACTTACAGCGGCTGTAAGACAAATATTCATATGCTTATTGCTGTGGCTTCTCGGATGAGGGTTTCTCCGGAACTGCGGATTCCGCTTTCGGTGGTGTTTCTTCGGATATGATGTCGCCGTTGTCGTCAAGTCCTCTTCCGGCGAGCTTGCGTGCGATAAAATGTTCCGCCGGCTCAGCGAGAAGGGCGAAAATCGGAATGCCCAGAATCAGACCCGCAATCCCGAATAACCGCCCGCACAGCACAATCGAGACCAACACCCAGATCGGGCGCAAGCCGGTGTAATCGCCGAACAATAACGGTTTTAACAGATTTCCGTCGAGCGCCTGCATCACAATCGTCCAGATCAGAAACCATAATGCGCCGAGCGGGTTAACCAAAACGATAATCAAAAGGCAGGGTACCGCGCCGATGATCGGACCGAAGTTCGGGATAAAGTTTGTCACCATAACAATCACCGATAGCAGAACCGGGTAGGGCAGTCCGAGGATGATCATAAATAAAAAGTTCGCAACGCCGACAATCAGCGAATCGATGATGTTCCCGACTAAGAAGTCGGTTAGAATCTTGTCCATACGGTGTGCGGTATTATGAAAGCCCGGCCAGGACTCCCGCCTGATGAACGCTCCGGAGACGCGTTTGATAATGCGGCGCACGCGTTGTTTGTCTAGCAGAATATAGATCGACAAGATCAACGACAAGAAAAAATTGAATACGCTGCTTCCGACTTTAAAAGAGGTGTCCGCGATCTGACCGATGTTGTCGCTGACCCAGGTGACCGCTGTTTTCATCAACCCGCTGAAACTGCCCATAAACTCGTCGACGTTGAAATCGATGAAGCTGAACCGCGCCTCAAAATTGATCAATGTAGTTCGCAGGGTGTTGAAATAACTCTCGAGGTTATTAAATAACATCATTACCGAATCCGCAAGCTGAGGAACCAAAAGCACAATGAACAAAACTAAAATCGCAAGAGCGGCGATATATGTGATGATCACACTGAGTGTGTTTGCTGTTTTACGGCGCTTCATCTTTCCGAAAACCTTATTTTCAAAGAATTTGACCGCCGGATTGAGGATATAAGCAAAAGTCGCACCCCAAATAAACGGCGAAAACACATTCAAAACGCCGCCGAAAAAAGTTCCGACGCTCTTGATATTGCTCAGCAGCAGATAAAACACAATTCCGCAGAAAGTGACTATCAATCCGTCGATGACTTTTGGAGTTTTAAAATAGGAAAAAAATTTTTTCATTTATAATTTTTACACCTCACGCTGAATGACCGAAATAAGCATATCATTGACAGAAGCCTGCTGTCAATATACGGTTGTCTTTTCGTTCCGATAATGGTATATTTAACGCGAGGTGAGTGAAATGTTTTTATATCATATTGAGCTGACAGTGTCGAGGACCGTCTCCGAACCGCAGACCGCGGGGAATGTCCAACCACAGGGCTGGGTGATTCTCGTTGTGCTGCTTATCGCAACGGTTATTTGGTTTTTTACCCGAAATAAAAGAAGTTGACCGTACGGATCAATTGTAATGGCCTGCTGTAAGACCAAATTTAAAGCGTAAAGCTTAATGTTAAGTGACAGATCGGTAACAAATAGAGTGTAAGCGTTGCTGCCGCAACATTTTGAAGAAATTCTCTTGCGCGAATTTCTTCCCGCAAAAATAAAGAGCGCCTCAGTGAGGCGCCCTTTAATATTTCAAATATTCAATTAAGCCGGGGTGGAATTATGGCGCCGTTAGCTGACGCATCATCGAAAATTCGCGGCGTTTCAAGCCCTTGGATGTCAGTCGGTGCTAAATTCCGATCACCTTAACTACATTCAAAACACGAACCACTCCCTTGCATTGTACTTTCGCTTAATTGTCCGGGGGAGTATCCTCCACGGCAACTGTTTTTGTTCTCAAGCAAATTCTCATAAGTCCTCATTCCTTTCATCGGAGATGCAATTTGCTGTCGAGTCACAGTTTACCGTCCGCGTGTCGACTCGCGCGGACCGTCTTACTTCATCGGACTCACCCCTTTCTGATTAGGACTGTCATCGTCCTCTTTACTACGGCTTTAGTATACCACGGAACTTTTAGAATGTCAACACATTTTACAAAAATTATTGAAAATTATTATAAATATTGTTGAATAACACGAAAAAACCGCATGGTTGAGCCAATTTAGGGTGACAAATATCTATATTTAAATGAAAAAACAGCGCTGAAGTGTAACCGATTATTGTAATTTGGAAGGTTCGAAAAGATAAAGAACAAGAGGCAGCCGGTTATAAAAATTGTTGAGGAAAAACGAAAAGCGCCGTAGCGGCGCTTTTATACATCGGTATTCTCCACTGCTTAACAGGACGGCCGGGTCACTCCGTTCAGCTTGTCGCGCAGATTTTTTATCTGCACGGCGACGGCTTCAGGGGCGGGGCCGCCGTAACTTCTGCGCTTGCTCACGCAGGTGTCGAGTTTGATCGCCTCGAAAACGTCTTTATCGAATGCCGATGAAAAGGTCTTGTATTCGTCTAGTGAAAGGTCTTCCAGCCGCTTGCCGGTTTTGACGCAGTGCTTGACCAGTTCGCCCGTGACATGGTAGGCGTCGCGGAAGGGCAGGCCCTTTCCGACCAGATAATCCGCGCAGTCGGTGGCATTGATAAAACCGTCGGCAGCCGCTTTGCGCATGTTATCGGCGTTGACTTTGGCTGTTGAAAACATCGGCGTGAACGCGGTTAGGCAGGCGATAGCCGTATCGGCGGCGTCGAAAATCGCCTCTTTGTCCTCCTGCATGTCCTTGTTGTAGGCCATCGGCAGCCCTTTCATCACAGTGAGCAGCGCGGTCAGATCGCCGTAAACCCGTCCGGTCTTGCCGCGGCAGAGTTCCGCGATGTCGGGGTTTTTCTTTTGCGGCATAATCGACGAGCCGGTACACCAGGCGTCGTCGAGCGTCAAAAAGCCGTAAGCAACGCCCGACCAAAGGATAATCTCCTCGCAAAAACGCGACAAGTGAGTCATGATTACCGAGAGGCAGAAACAAAACTCCAGCGCGAAATCGCGATCGGAGACCCCGTCCATCGAGTTTTCGCAGACCGCCGGAAGTCCGAGCAGTTCGGCCTCGTAAAAGCGGTCGGTAAAATAAGTCGTCCCGGCCAGCGCGCAGCTCCCGATCGGAGAGACGCAGGTGCGCTTGCGGCAGTCAGTCAACCGATCAATGTCGCGCAAAAACGCCTGTGCATAAGCGAGAACATGGTGCGCAAAAGTCACCGGCTGCGCGGGCTGCAGATGGGTATATCCCGGCATGACGGTATTACTGTTTTCCTCAGCCTTGTCGGCAATCGCCGTGACCAGTGTTTTTAAAAGGTCGGTGATCTCGTCGATTGCTTCCCGCTGCCAAAGCCGCAAATCGAGCGCAACCTGATCGTTGCGGCTTCTCGCGGTGTGCAGATATTTTCCCGCGTCGCCGATGCGCTCGGTCAGCACCTGCTCGACGAACATATGGGTATCCTCGGCCTTGGGATCGATTTCGAGAACTCCGCTTGCAAGATCGCTTTTGATTCCGTACAGCCCTTCGACGATTTTATCGCAGATATTCGACGGAATGATGGCGCGCGCCGAAAGCATTTTCGCGTGGGCGATGCTGCCCTCGATATCGACTTTCCAAAAACGTTTGTCAAAGCTGATAGAAGCGTTAAAGCCCTCGGCGATGTTGTTTTCGTCGCTTTCAAATCTTGCGCCCCAGAGTTTCATAAAAAAACCGTCCCTTTCGGATAAAAAGATTACAATGTCTTGATAAACGCCTCGATGCGCCCGAGCGCCGTGGCGAGATGATTGATCGAATAAGAACACGAGATACGCGCAAAGCCTCTGCCGCTTTCGCCGAATGCTTCACCGGGGACGATTGCGACATGCTGCTGCTTTAACAGCTGTTCGCAGAACTCTTCTCCGGTTAGGCCGAATGCATCGATTTTAGGGAAGACATAAAACGCACCTTCCGGTTCAAAGCAGGGAAATCCCATCGAACGCAGCGTGCCGACCACGAGGCGGCGGCGCATATCGTATTGACCGCGCATTTCCTCAATGTCGGAGTCGCCGTGGCGCAGAGCCTCGATGGCCGCGTGCTGGGCGGTCGTCGGTGCGCACATGATGGCGAACTGGTGCAGTTTTGCAAGCTGAACGGCGACTTCTTTCGGAGCTGCGGTATATCCGAGCCGCCAGCCGGTCATCGCGTAGGCCTTAGAAAAGCCGTTGACAATGACCGTACGCTCCCGCATCCCGGGCAGCGAGGCAAAGCTGACATGATGATGTCCATAAGTCAGTTCACCGTAAATCTCATCCGAGAGTACGATGATATTGGTATTTTTAAGTACCTTGGAGATTTTTAAAAGCTCGTCTTCGGTCATAATCGCACCCGTGGGGTTGTTGGGGAAGGGCAGAATCAATACTTTTGATTTGGGTGTGATCGCCGCTTTGAGGGTCTCGGCGGAGAGTTTGAAATTGTTTTCCATTCCGCAGGGCAACGGAACCACTTTTGCGCCGCACATTCTGGAAAGCGGCTCATAACAAACAAAACACGGCTCGGGCAGTAACACTTCGTCACCCAGATTGACAAAAGCGCGCAGGGTGATGTCGATGGCTTCGGAGCCGCCGACCGTCACGACGATTTCAGAATCGGCATCGTATTCAAGGTTAAAACGGCGGTTTAAATACTTGGAAATCTCAACGCGCAACTCGGTCATACCTTTGTTGGCGGTGTATTTGGTCTTGCCCTGCTGTAAAGAATCGATTCCGACCTGCCGAATATGCCACGGAGTCTGAAAGTCGGGTTCACCGACGCCCAGTGAGATTACGTCGTCCATGGCCTCGGCAAGGTCAAAAAACTTTCGGATACCCGAAGGTTTCAGCGATTGTACCGTCGGGCTGAGCAACGATTTATAATCGATCACAGAATGACCTCTCGTTTCTCATCCGAACCGCCGTTTTCGAGGAAACATACGCCACCCTCTTTATAACGTTCCAGTACAAACGTGGTGTCGGTCGAGGTCACGGAACCGAGCGGAGAGAGACGCGCCGAGACAAAATGCGCCACCTCGCGCAAATTTTTCGCCGACATGGTCAGCGACATATCATAGCTGCCGGAGACCAGATAGACGCTGTCCACTTCGGGCATGGTCATAATTTGGCGGGCGACCGCTTCAAAACCCTGTTCGGGCTGCGGAGTGACTTTGATGCGGATGAACGCCTGAATGGATTCTCTTCCGGCCTTTTCCCAATTGATCACCGCTCGATAACCGCAGATCACGCCCTTGGCGGTGTATTCGTCAATCTTTTTCGCGACGGCTTCTTCGGTTTCGCCGGTCAGCAGCGCCAATTGCGCCACCGAAAGACGCGCGTTTTGTTCGAGCAGGGAAAGGATGTTCATTCCGTTTGCCATGTCAGTCAACTCCTGTCTGTTATTCAGTCGAACCGCACTTTGCGCGGTTCGCGTTTATGATATACGACGAAGGACTCAAATCCGAGGGATTTTGCCAGTTCGGCCCCGACGCGGGCATTATCGGCGTATGCGGCTCTGTGATCGTCAGTTCCGATGGTGATCATCTCACCGCCAAGGTCTTTGTAGGCGGCCAAGATCGTCTTGGTCGGCATCGGCTCATGACCTCCGGTCGTCGAGGAGAGGTTGATTTCAAGCGCCTTTTTTTCCTTGATTACCAGTTTTAGAACGTCTCTGATCGCATCGGACCACCGGGTATCGTCCACATTGACGCCCTGCCGGTACATCCGCCGAAACGGGTAGGTCATGTGCGCCAAAATGTCGAAATCACCCCAGGCAATCACATCGCAAAGTAAGTTAAAATATCCGTCCACCAACGGCAGATTTTTGCCGTCGGAAAAGTCCACAAAATAAAAATCCTCTTTATGGGGAAACTCGTGCTGACTTGCCAAAACCACGTCGAATGGAAAGCGGGAGATCAAAGCGGATGCCATTTCGGGGCAAAAGATGGGTTGTCCGATCTCAACTCCGAAAGCAATGTTAATTTCTTCTACACTGCGTTTTTGGATCTCCAGTTTTTTTTGAAGTTCAGAAAACCGCTCCGTGAACTTTTCGAGCCGGCTGAGTTCGGAGTCGTCAGTGTTGAAATCGGCGTGGTCGGTTACTGCCATATACTCGATTCCGGCAGTTCTGCGGCTTTCAATCAGAGTTTCGAGCAGGCATTCGGAGTCAAAAGAAAAATTCGTGTGCGTGTGGTAATCCTGCAGGGGCATAAACTACAAATACCTCCGATCTTAGAACAACCCCATTTTAACATAAATTTCCCCTAATTACAACCGGAGAAGCAGAACAACCCGATTTGCCAAACAGTTGCCGATTAAACGGCTTTATGTTATGATAACTAAAGAATCTCGCCGTAAGAGGAGACACCGCAATGAATGACATCCGCGGCAGCATTTATAAAACCGACGCCGAAAAAGCACGGCTTGATGAACTTTTTCAAAAATGGCGTGACTTCTGTTTTGACTATTCGAAAGCCGAGCCGAAACTGATCATGCACGCACCGCTCAAACGGAAATACACCATCGGGGAGTGCATGCGCAACCCGGCTGCGGCGATGGAGACCCAGATCGAAAATTTCCGGTTCCATCAGGCGGTCGGAGACGACGCCTATCCGGCTCTGCGCGCCGAATTCGGCACCGTTCCGATTGCGGAGGCGTTCGGCTGTAAAATCTACCGGCGTGAAGACGAATTGCCCTGCACCCAAAGTACCATCGTCAACAGTGCTGAAGAAATTGACGCTTTGAAAATTCCCGACGAAAAAAGCGGAAGTTTCCCGGACATCGATCTGCAATATGAGTTTTTCCTCGAAAATCTGCCCTACGGCGTCGGTTTTATGCTGCCCGACCTGCAAGGGCCGTTCAACAACACCCACCTGCTGCGCGGCAACGACATCTTCACCGATTTTTACGATGAACCCGAATCCGTTGAAAAATTACTAAATATAGTCACGCAATATCAAATCAAAATGACCCGTCACTATCATAAACTCTGCGGTATCGGCAAGGGCTTTTTATACGACTGGAGCGGTATCTGGCGCGGCAACCTGCGTATCTGCAACTGCACGCTGCACAACGTCTCGACCGAGTTTTATGAGACCTACATTAAAAAATATGACCGCATGCTGCTCGACACGTTTTCCGAGGGACGCATTCACTATTGCGGCACCCACGACAACGGGCAGATGGCGTCATTTTTTTCAATCCCGAACCTCTACGGCGTCGATTTTGACGGCGCGCATCACAACATTTTGGAACTAGCACCGCGCACCCCCGAGCGGGTGGCATTGCTGCCGTACATGAACCCCGAGCGGATCGCCCCTATTTTGGCGGGAAAAGTCCCCGAAAAGCGCAATATCATCTATGAGATCTACACTTCCTCCTTCGAAGAGGCCAAAACCGTCTGCACGGCGATGAAGTCCGTTTTGGGTGTAAGTAATTGAACAAACTCCTGCTCAAAAAGATTAGATTATGAGGTAAAAAGCAATTATCTGAATCAAAGCGATTCACTGATGAAATACCATCCCGATTGGACGAGAGGTTATATGAAAAGAAATCCGCTCGTTGGGAATGGAAGTTAAAATGGCCGAAGGCGCTGTAAAAAGGGTAATATCAGGTTCTGGTTCGTTGTGAGAAAAGTGCTAAGTTTTATGGATTTCCCTTAAAAACTTTACGTCTGATCAATTTTAAAGCTGTTTCTATCTGTTTTCCCCGATTCTGCTTATATTGTGTCTGCTTAGTTGATCAACAAACGTTATTTTTATGAATTTCCTGGCGGTTTTTGGCCTTTCGGATATTTTTATTACCTGAAATTAGCGTATTGTGCCAAAAATAAAATCGACATATTGCATTTCGGACGGGCATAAGGTATAATAACAACAATCACCGTAACTGATGTCTCCGGGAGGTGTGACGCATGAATGAAAACAATATGGCTCCCCAGACCCCGTCCGAGCCGACAAAACCCTTTTTAATCCCCGGCGACAGGGACGGCGAGATGAAGCAGATTCTGACCGCTGTTTTTGATGCGATGGCTGAAAAGGGATACAACCCGATCAATCAGATTGTGGGCTATATTCTCTCTGAAGATCCGACATATATCACGACTTATAAAAACGCCCGCTCTTTGATTCGTAAGATCGACCGGGATGAACTGATGACGGCATTGATCAAATCCTATCTTGCCGATTGAGACAACAGATAACACGCAGCGATACGGCAGGCCTTTTCGGCTTGCCTTTCTCTTTGTAAAAGGCAATCGAGATTTTATAAATATAAAGGAGAATAAACTATGGGCGGAATCATTTTCAACGAGGACTGCAATCACTTCATATATACCCGCTTTCGCAGTCATATCAAAGTCGGCTTGAAAGAGCTGCACGAATTCATTGATCAATATAAAGATACCGGCATCACCGACTTTTTCCTGAACGTCAACGCCAGCATCGCCTGGTTTCCTTGCAAAAGCCGCGATGATGCTTTCCGCAATTTTGAGCGCATCAAAAAAGCCGGCGGCAATCTCGACGGGGAGATTCCGCTGTCTAACGGCGGCTATGTCGAGGTACTTAGGAGCATCTATTATGACCAGGGTCTCGACATGTATCAAATCTGGATTGCCCGCCTGCGCGAAATCGGAATCAACCCCTGGATCTCCATCCGCACCAACGACATCCACAACACTGATGATGAAAACCACTTCTTGCACTCTGGCTTTTTCTGCAAAAACAAGGAGAAACGCCGCGGTCTGCACCACAGTATGGGCGCCTGCGACTATTACGACAACGCCCTCGATTTCTGCTATTCCGAAGTCAGGGAGCATCTGTTCTCGCTCGTGGCGGAAGTGTTGGAAAAATTCGATTTGTATGGTCTTGAACTCGACTGGATGCGCGAGATCTATTCGCTGCGCATCGGCTGCGAGGAACAGGGCGCAAAACTGATTACCGAACTGATGGAGCGCATCCGGCGCGAAGCCGATAAAGCGGAACAAAAATGGGGCCATCAGATCCAAATCGCAGTTCGTCTGCCTGCGAGTCCGCTGTTGTGCTTACGTCTCGGCTTTGACTTTTTTGATTGGATCGACAAGGGTCTGGTCCACTTAATCACGGTCACACCGCGCTGGGCGACTTCGGACAACGATATGCCCATCGACTTGTGGAAAAAGATGCTTTCCGGGAAACAAGTCAAGCTTGCGGCTGGACAGGAAACGCTTATTGACCCGATGTTTACCGAGCCGAAAAAAGTGTTTTTGTATAACAGCATCGAAACCGCGCGCGGCACCGCTGCGGCTAACCTTGCGATGGGCGCCGACGCCGTATATTTGTTCAACTATATGGACGACCCCTCGGGCGAACTTGCGCAGTACCACGGAGAGCAATATCGGCAAATGCTCAAAGAACTCGGCTCCGAAGAGGCGCTTATGGGAAAACCGCGCCGCCATGTCGTGACTTATTGCGACATCAAAGCACCCGGCGTTCCCCACAAAAACCCGCTCCCGCTCGAATGCGCGAAACGAGGCAGCGGTAATCCGGCTTTTGTCGGAAAGACCGAATACAAAACATTGCGTATCCCTGTCGGGAAAGTGTCTTCAAATGCGAAAATTCAACTCGTTTTGGGCGTTGACGAGGGCAGGGGACTCACCGAAGCGGATTTCGACGTTTTTCTCGATTCCGAAAAACTGAATTATGCAGGGAAGGCCACGTTGCCGAAACCTTATTACCCCGGGCTGGAATATCACGCTTTTGAAATTATCAACAAACCCGGAATGCCCGTTTCGCATATCGCCGAAATCGCCGCGATGCGGGAACCGTTTACAATCAAATGGGCTGAGATCGTAATAGATAATATTTGAATAAAAGGCACAAAATCGCCTTGAATGGAAAACATTTTTGTCGGTTTTGCCATATTTGTGGTTGACAAGAAGTATTTAAACATTATATAATAATTTTACCCTTATATGCTCATGCACGGAGTTGTCTGTGCATTTGCGTAAGGATAAATTTCTCCGGGAAGGGCTGATCCGATGAAGAAATTATTGGGTGAATTCAGAGAATTCGCAATCAAGGGCAATATGCTCGATTTGGCCATCGGTGTCGTCATCGGCGCCGCCTTCGGCAAAATCGTCTCCTCCCTTGTCGCCGACATCATCATGCCGCCGCTCGGATTGTTGCTGGGTGGGATGGATTTCTCAAAAATGAGCATCACGCTGGCCAAAGCGGTGGGCGAAACGCCTGCTGTGACGTTGAACTACGGGATGTTCATTCAGGCGATTTTGGATTTCCTCATCATCGCGTTGTGCTTGTTCTTCGTAGTAAAAGGCGTCAACAAAATGCGCAAAAAGCACGAACAGAAAGCACCTGATTCTCCGCCTCCGCCTTCCAAAGAGGAGCTATTGCTCACTGATATCCGCGACCTGCTCAAAGAACAGAGCAAGCAGCCGAAAAAATGAGGCGCATTTTCCTTGCGGCAATGATTGGCACACTTTTCTTTACCGGATGTGCCGCAGGTGAAACCGCTTATTCACAGCCGGGAAGTGTTGAAATTCTTCCGGCTTCCGTTTTTTCGCAGCCGGAATCGAATTCTACGAAAGCATCTTCAGAGCCGGAGATTCAAAGCCAAAAGCTCGAAAGCGTCCGAACAGAATCCCAAAGCGTCTCATCCGCTGCTTCATCCTCCGTCTGTCTGACGGTTTCCTCGGATAGGATTCGACCGGGAGAGTTTTTGATTGTCCGGGTGGAAAACAGCGAGGAAAACGCCTTGTGGGCGCGTTTCAGCAAAGTGACTACAAAAATCTTTCCGCTGATTAAAGAAGATGGGTATTTTATCGGATTCGTGCCGCTTTCCAGCACAACCTCCAAAACCGGAAAAGTTCAGATTCTCCGTTCCGAAAGCGGCGAATACCGAATAGTCGCCGAAAAAACGATTACTTTTGTTGAAAAAGCTTTTGAAAGACAAGATCTAACGGTGGTCTCTGGCTCATCCACAGCGAATGCGGGAAGCAGCGATAATCTGTCTGATGACAAAAAAGTCATCGAAAAAGCGACTGAGGCCTCTGTGCGGGAATTGTTGTTTTCCGGAGAGTTTGTCATGCCGGTTGAGGGCCGAATCTCCACTCAGTACGGAATGCGCCGTTACACAAACGGAGTATACAGTTCGGCGCATTCAGGATACGACATCGCGGCCGATGAAGGCGATCCGGTCATTGCCGCCGGAGCGGGGCGCATCGTATATTCGGGAAATTTAAAATTTTACGGCAATACCGTCATCATTGCTCACGGTTTCAACATATTCAGCTATTATAATCATTTATCGGTTATTTCCGTCGAGACGGGGCAGACGGTCTCAACGGGTGAAAAAATCGGAGAAGTCGGCTCCACGGGATACGCCACCGGTCCTCATCTGCACTTCAATATCCAAGTGAACGGTGTAAACATCGATCCTGCGGTACTGATCGGTACCGATGACATATACACACAATTGGAAAGGATGATCAACCAATGAAAAACCCCTTGCTCTATCCCGCAAGTAAAGAACAAGTCGTATTTGACGTTGTCAGACGGGATAAGAACATTCAAAACCTCAGATTGGAGGCATTGGTCGAAAACATGTTCCTCGGCACCGGATTCACGCTGTCGATCGAACAGCTGTACGACCTGACGACGAACGATGCCGACACGATCGCATTCCGCAACGGCATGATCGCCGACCTCATCGCCAACCCGAAACTGGAAAAGGCGTTCTTTTTGATCCCGTCTTCGCTGGCTTATTTGAAAGAATTTACCCGCAAGATGGAATACCGCGACAACGTCATCTGCCAGATTGCTTTGAAATATCGTCGTCTGTCGCTTTATGCCAATTTGATGAATGCGCTTCGTGAGGCGTTTGCCGATCCCGAAGTCAAGACCACATCCGAGGCGATCGAAGTACTGAAAAAAATGGTCAATGACTATTACGACAGCGACCAAATCGACCCGATGCTCCAAGATTTTTCAAAGGTTGACACATCTTGGCTCGATATCCGCGGTTTCGCCCTCGGCGCAAACCTGAAAAGCGGCCAGATCCTGCAGTCGATGACGATTGACGAATTCTCCCATGAATCTTACGACAAGAGCTCGATCTTCATCTATTGGAAAGACGAACCTATCAAAGGCGTATCGAATCTGAAGGCGATGCCGAATATCTCCAACCTCGGCTTGTTCCAGAACGAAGCGCTCAACATGATCCACGAATATTATAAAAATGCAGTCAAAGATATCAAGACCATCTGCGCGAAATATAAGCCGCAGGGTCTTCAGGAATTCCAGAATGTCGACGAAGCCTTCTCATTCTACGCAGGCGCTCTTAACCTGTTCCGGCGCTTGCGCGATCAGGGTTTCTCCATGTGTCAGCCCACGGTCGTCGACTCCGAAAAGTTCCTGCTTCATGCAACAGAGATGTACCCGATTCTGCTGGCGCTCGATCCCGACAACAATACGATTAAGAACGATATCGACTTGCCGGTCGAAGGAAAGTTTTATCTGCTGACCGGCGCGAACAGCTCCGGCAAGAGCACTTTTATGACCGCGACCGGTCAATTGATCTGGCTGTTCCAGCTGGGTTTCTATCTGCCGGCTGACGGAGTTAAAATCTCCCCGGTGCGCTCGATCTTCACGATTTTCTCCGGCGGTGAGACAGACAATTACGAAGACTCCCGAATGGGCGAAGAAGTCCGCCAGATTACCGAGATGCTCCCGAACGTCACTTCTAACTCAATCGTCATCATGAATGAGCCTCTGACATCCACCAGCCCGATGGAGGGTTCCCAGATCTGCGCAGACCTGATCAAGACCCTGCTCGACAACGGCGTCTCCGGAGTGGTTGCAACCCACTTCTACGAACTGTATGATTTCCTGCCTGCGATTGAAAAAGCCCATCCCGGAAAGACCGGAAGCTTAATCACGCTGACCAAACCGAATCCCGACAGCGATATCGCGATCCGTACATACAAGATTAAACCGGGCGCTCCTCAAAAGAAGAGCTATGCGCTTGAAGTTGCGGCTTCTCACGGTATTACGCTTCGCCAGATCATGCACAGATTTGAAGACAGAGAAATAAAACTTGAAATCGATAAGCCGACCATCATGGAACTGCATGAAGACGGCGACGTCGATATGAATTAAAGGGGGCACAACAAGATGTTTGACTTACTTTGGATGACAGAAGATCCTGTTGTAAACCGTGTGCCGAGCTTCGACGATCTGTTTATCGAAAACCTCGACCTCAACTTCCTCGTGGAAGCGATGTTCGAAGGCATGGAAAGCAAGATTAACGCGCTGCATCTGTGCAACCTGTTTGCACTCGATAAGAACATCGTCCGCGAGCGCCAGAATCTCATCAAGAGCCTGCAGCGGCACCCGGATCTGCTGGATTTATTCAAGGATCTGCTCAAGACCATCGCCGATTGGCAAGACTTCTTCTCGATCCCGAACATGGATGATTCAACGAGCGATCTTGAGGCGTTTTTTGCGATGAACAAATATGCCTTTGCCGAGACCTATTTCAACATTCTCGAGAAACTTTATACCACGCTCGGAAAATATCAGGACGAAAAAGAACTCGGTTACGGCCTGAAGCAATTTTACGCCTATGTCAAGGACGCCTATGAGAGCGACGGTTATAAGAAGATCATTCAGACCTGGAAAGAACGGCTGCCCGCCCTTGAAGATCCCAAGAGCATCACGCTGGGTTTCAACTTCAACGAGAGCTTTGAAATCACACATGTCAAATTGCTTTCGGTCAACGATTACGGCTATATCGAACCCCGGGAGCGGGAACCGAAAACAAATATGCCTTCAAAACGCGGCATGACGGAATTCTATCGGCTCAAGGATGACCTTGCCAATCACTCCGGTTTCAATATGGGCGATATGACCAAACAAACCGCGAGTTCTCAGAGCGCGACCCACGCCAGCGAGGGCGTGAGAATGTCAAACTTCGTGCGCGGCGCACTCGGCGCCTGTGTCGGCGAAGCCGGCCTGCGTGTCCGTGACTTCCTCAAACAGGCTACCCGTTGGATATTAAATCTTAAGCAGTCCCTGACTTTCTATGTCGGCGTATTCAATTATCTGAACAAGATCGAGGCTCTCGGCGGCGCTTACTGCTTCCCAGAGATCTTTGATGACAAGCGGTATTATGCCAGAGAGCTCTATCTGCCGTTATTGCTGCTCGTTTTAAAAGGCAGCCGTCCGGTTATCCCCAACGATATCGACTTTGTCCCCGAGGGCCAATTCGCGTTGCTCACAGGCGCAAACCAGGGCGGTAAGACCACCTTCCTGCGCTCGGTCGGCGTTGGACAGCTGATGTTCCAGCTGGGTATGCCGGTAGGCGCAAAAGAAGCCAAGATGGGTCTTGTTGACAACATTTTCACTGTCTTCGCGCTCAAGGAAGAGGTCTCCACCACCAAGAAGGGCAAGTTTGACCAGGAAATCGCCCGCGTCGGCAACATGATGAACTACATCACATGTAATTCGATGGTGCTGTTCAACGAGCCGCTGACCGGAACCGGTACGGCAGAGACCCTGATCATCTCCCGCGAAATTACGAGCACGATCAAACTGCTCGGCGCACGCGGTATTTGGGTCACCCACCTGCACAAGCTTGCAAAGGACATTCATCGCCTCAATTCCATGCTGGGCGGCGCTCCGCTTAAATCCCTGGTCGTCCAGATCAAACGCCACGAGAGCAACCAGTACAACGTCCCGACCTACCACCTGATCGAGAAAGAACCCGAAGGCACATCTCACGCTTACGACGTCGTTGAGCGTTTCGGCTTGAAACTCGATCGCGTCAATGTCAACGATAAATAAATTCTTAAAAATAAAACCCCCGGGGAATACTCCCCGGGGGTTTTTTCATGTTTTACAGCGGATTGGACCAGCCGCTGTAAAACGGCGAAACATATCCCTGTTCAAATCTGTCGTCACGGTCGAAAGCGCCGCCGAGACCACGGTCGTCGTTGTCGAATTCACCGCCGACGCCCATATCATTGTTTCCGAGAGTATTGCCGAAGAAACGCTCGCGTTCGCATCTGCAAATGCAGTTATTCATAAAAGGATTGCATCTGCAAAAACAATTGAGACGGACATTTCTGCGGCGCCAATCGTCATTGTCCCAGCGTCTTCCGCCGCAGCATACAGTATTGGATCGATTAAAGCAACAAGCCATATCAATTTCTCTCCCTAATTATTTGGCAGGCCTGCCGACATATCATATGTGACCGGAAATCAAACGGTACATCATTCGAAGTCGCTTTGAAGAGTGTTTGCGTATCTGAGTGCGCGGCGTCCGTATTTTTTGCGGATGCGGTCTTTAACCTCCTCCAATTCGTGCATTTTTTCGCGTTTATAATCGGCCTGAAGGAATAGGGAGAGTTGTTCCTTCGTATCGCAAGGCACGAGATTTTGTGCCGTCACGGTGACCGAACGGACCAGTTTTCCGTCGTGATAATTTGCCGAGATGATCTCCATAGCGGTCTCAATCAGTTCTTTGGTGATATCGGTGGGGTTCTTTGTCGGCTTCTGCCGCGAGATTGTGTGAAACTGCGGGTCTTTGAGAGCGACGTTGACGGTCGTGCAGCGCATTCCGCAAGAACGGAGACGCCCGGCCACCAGCTCACACAGTTCTGTTACGCAGCTGCGAATTTCCTGCGTATTGGAAAGATCATGCGGCAAGGTAGTTCCGTTTCCGACCGATTTGACCTCATGAGTGTGTTCGAACGTCAGTACCGGACTTTCGTCAAGGCCGTTGGCAAAATCACAGACCGCAGGGCCGCCTTTGCCGAGGGTTTCATACAGCAGTTCACGGTCGGCGAGCGCAAGTTGACCGATCGTTCGGATACCGATTTTGCGCAGCGCCTCGGCTGCGTTGCTTCCGACAAAAATCATCGCTTCGACCGGCTGTTTCCAAACAATATCGCGGAAATTTTCCCGTGTGATCACCGTGACCGCATCGGGTTTTTTGTAATCGCTGCCGAGTTTTGCAAACACTTTATTAAACGAAACGCCCACCGAAATGGTCAGCCCAATCTCGGTTCTGATTCGATTTCGTAATATTTCGGCAATTTCCGATCCGGTTCCGAAGAGTTTTTGGCTGCCGGTGACGTCTAGCCACGATTCGTCTATTCCGAACGGTTCGACCTGTTCGGTGTATTGCTGATAGATGTCATTGATTTTTTGAAAATACTGATGATATTCGCCGTGCCTCGGAGGGACAAGCAACAACCCCGGACATTTTTTGCGTGCCTGCCAGATGGTCTCTGCCGTGACGACACCGCATTTTTTGGCGAGCTCGTTTTTGGCTAAGATGATGCCCGAACGGGTCTGTTCGTCACCCGCAACCGCCATCGGAACGTCACGGTACTGTGGATGGTGCAGGCATTCGACGGAGGCGAAAAATGCGTTGCAGTCACAGTGCAAAATTACTCGATCGATCATCGTTTTCCGCCCTCCAATCGTCTCATGCCGAATTTATCGTATTAATTTCAATGTCTGTATTCCGGACTTTAGCCGACGAACGCGTCCGGTTTACCGGATTTTTATTCCGATTTTTGTAGCACAATCACATGATCTCCGAACCACCGGTTACGCGGCGGCGTCCAGCTGCCGTCCGCTTTCGGCGTGATAATGCCATAATCCTCGGTCACGCCCGAAATCGGATAATAACGCTTAGCTTTATATCGTACATTCGTCTCGATATTCGTAATCGTATTTTCACCCCAGAAATCACCGCCGAAGAACGGGCAGAAGACCACGCGGACTTCTCCGGGAACACCTGCGCAAAAAACGCCGTCCAAATCGGAATAAGAACAGGGTTTTTTCACCCATTCGGGGTGTCGTTCAAATTTATGCCACGGAAATTGCATTAAAAACTTTTTACTCTCGCCGACTTGCCATGAACCGGGCAGTAAATATGCCTCCTGCCAAGGGGTATCGCCCCAGGTCGCGCCGTGCGGTGACGGACCGTAGGGTTTGCCGATGGTGTTTAACTGCCAGATGCCGTTTGCGCCGTAGGTGTGCCCGCAGCAGCCCGTGAGCACGTTAGCCCAGAAACAGTAGCGCTGGATATCCGGTCCGCTCGATCCGCAGATGCCCTCGTAGTTGACCTCGGCATCGATGACCGGCATCTTTTTGCGGTCTACTGCCGCTTTGACCTGTTTGATCGTCGGAAGCAGAGACAGAGGCCCGGCGTGCCCGGTTTGGAGCATATCCAAATCGAGCAGGGTTTCGTCCTCAAGCTGCTCATGCCCGTTCTGGGTCGGGTGAATTGTGATCAGCCGCTTAAACGGATCGTTTTTTTTGACATGGCGGGTCAGTTCTGTCCATTCTTTGCGGGCTTTTTGAATATATTGTTCATAAGTGATCTTGCCGGAGACCAGATCGGGATCGTCGTAAAAAGCCATATTCGCCTCGCCCGCGATGCACCAAACGACCGGGTATGCCGCCCAGCGCGCGAGCAGATAGTTCCAGTGCCTGCGGATGTTCTCGATGCCCGCAAAGCCCGTGAAAAAGCCCCAGCAGCCGACGATGCAGGGCACGATCCCCTGATCGATAAGATATTGTATCTTTTTATCGGCAGCGTCGAAATAAGCCGGGTTGACCGCTTTGAATTCGGGATCCCACGGGAAGCCCGCCTCGTTTGCGCCGCGCTCGTCAAACGGCTTCATATCCGGGTAGAGTCCCGCGATGATCTGAACCACCGAAAAGCCCTTTTCAACGCGGTCTGCGGTCAGTTTTTTAAATCCGTCCGGCCACGAAAGGCGGGTTGTAAATGCCATCCACCAAGTGTCGCCGAGCCAGAAAAAAGGCGTTCCGTCGGTATGTTCAAGATATTTATTTCCGCTGTTCTTTTGAACCGCGCCGTGTTTATAAAGCGGGTTTTCGCCGGTATAAGCAGTCACTTCCACTTCGCCCGTCAAGCCGTTCAGGCCGGAATTTCCGCTGTCGCTGCAAGCGGTTGTAAAACGGTGTGTGCCGACCAAATTCGAGCTGTACCGAATATGCCAAAGATTGCTGCCCGCCCAAAAAGCGAGAACCTTTTTGATGCTGCCGTCAGGTGAGGTGAAAGAGGCAGAAACCGAGATTTCATTAAAAGGGTCACAGTAACTTCTCTCGGAATGCAGAATAATTTCAACGACTTCATTCTTTTTCGTTTGGTACAAAATAATCCCTCCTGTTTTTCGGTGACGTCTTGATACATTTTACCAGTGCGCTGACTTTTTTTCAAGCGTTCTATTAAAACAAAGCCCTCCCGGTATTTTTAATCTATCAGCTTATAGACAAATTGCGCGATTTCATATACAATTATTTATGAATTGATTTTGAGGTGATACAATGAAAAAAATTAAAGCTGTATTGATAGGAGCGGGTTCACGGTCGACCGCTTACGGACCGTATGCGATCAATCAACCGGATGAGCTGCAGTTTGTCGCGGTTGCGGAACCCGATGCCGAGAGAAGAAACCGATTTGCGGACATACACGGCATCCCCGAGCAACTTCGTTTTTCCGATTATAAGGAACTGTTAGGCAGAGAGCTTCTCGGCGATGCGGCGGTCATCTGCACTCATGATAAATTGCATTTCGACCCTGCCGTCAAGGCACTGGAGAAGGGTTATCATGTATTGCTCGAAAAGCCGATGGCTGCAACCCCGTCTGAATGCATGCTCTTAGCGGAAGCTGCCGAAGAGTATGACAGGGTATTTTCGATCTGTCATGTCCTGCGGTATACGGATTTTTTCGGAACCATCAAAAAACTCTTGGATGACGGGAGAATCGGAAAACTTATCTCTATTCAGCATAATGAAAACGTCGCTTTTTGGCATCAGGCACACGGTTTTGTCAGAGGCGGGTTTCGGAATTCCGACGAATCAAGCCCGATGATCCTTTCAAAATGCTGTCATGATATGGACATCATGCTCTGGCTTGCCGGTGACGATTGTGTACGTCTTTCATCGTTCGGTACCCTTTCCCATTTCAAGCCCGAAAACGCGCCGGTCGGAGCTCCTGCCAGATGTCTTGACGGATGTCCTGTGGAAAAAGAATGTCCGTATTATGCCCCGAAGCAATACCTGTCCGTGAATACGGGGTGGCCTACTTCGGCAATCTGCAATGACATGAGCATCGAGGGCAGGACAAAAGCGCTTCGCGAAGGACCTTACGGGAGATGCGTCTATCATTGCGACAACAACGTGGTCGATCATCAGGTCGTCAATTTGGAATTCGCGAATGAAGTCACTGCGGCTTTTACGATGTGCGCATTTACGTATGAATGCAACAGGACAATCAAGCTCATGGGAACAAAGGGAGAAATTAGGGGCTCGATGCTAAAAAATGAAATCGAGATTCACAATTTCACCGGAGAACATGAAATTATCAACCTGCAGCAGTCGCAATATGGCCACGGCGGGGGTGATTTCGGTCTGATGAGGGATTTTCTGCGACTTGTCCAGGGCGACGGAGAAGCCGAGGGGCTCACTTCGGTAAAAAAATCCGTTCAAAGCCACATCATGTCTTTTGCAGCTGAAAAAGCACGCCTTGAGGGAACTGTGATAAACATAAAAGAATATATAGAAAGTGTGAAAAACAATTAAATATTAAGCTATTCTCTTGTAATATTTACAAGAATATGTTATAATCCGAAAAATTCTTTCAATCATATGAATATGGGGGGACTTTTTAAAGAAAGGATTATATGCTTAATTATCAAAAATCACTCAAAGCGGTCATCGGCAAGCAAAAAGCGGACAAGGTCTTTTTAAACGCTCGGGTGGTCAATGTCTATTCCGGCGAGATTTTAAAGGCCGATATCGCGATTTGCGGAGATACAATCGTCGGCGTTGGGGACTATAAAGGCGAAACCGAAATCGACCTCGGCGGCAAAATCGTCATCCCCGGATTGATTGACGCGCATCTGCACCTTGAATCCGCTGCGGCGAGGCCTGAGGAAACCGTATCGCTCTGCGCAAAAAGCGGAACACTCGGTTTTATCATCGACCCTCACGAAGCCGCAAATGTCGCGGGTAGCGCGGGGATCGACTATATGCTTGAGGCAACTGCCGATCTTCCGGCGGATGTATACATGATGCTTCCGTCTTGTGTACCGTCGATTCCGACCGAGGACAACGGCGGGGTTTTCGATATCGAAATGATGAAAAAATACCTCGATAACCCACGTGTATTAGGTCTTGGCGAAGTCATGGATATCCCAGCCGTCGTCAGTAAAGACAAGGCAATGGCGGAAAAATTACAGCTGTTTACGAACCGAATCATAGACGGACACATCGGGGAAAAGAACGACAAAGAGATCGCTGCCTGCCGTTTGGCGAGCATCATAACCGACCACGAGTGTTGTGACATCGACTCGGCTATTCGGCAGCTGCGCGCGGGTTTTTGGGTTTTTATCCGTGAAGGCAGTGCAGCGCACAATTTGGAAGCGCTCGTTAAAGGGATCCTCGAAAAGAACCTGCCGACCGAGCGATTTTGCATGTGTACCGACGACAAGCACATCGCTGATATCAAGCGCGAGGGACATATTGTCGCAAATATCAGAAAAGCCGTTGCGTTGGGTCTTGATCCGATCGAAGCAATAAAAATGGCTACGGTTAACCCGGCGGCTTGTTACGGATTAAAAGAAATCGGTGCAATCGCACCCGGCAAAAAGGCAAATTTCGTTGTCGTCGAGGATTTAAAGGATTTTAAAATCAAAGATGTCTATTACCACGGCGAGAGCGTTTTATATACCGATATGAAAAAAATGCAAATTCCGACGATTCTTAAAAAGACAGTCAATATCGTAAATGTCAATGCATCGCAACTCCGGCTTGAGACCTCGGGACAAAAAACGCCGGTGATCTGTATTGTCCCCGGCCAGATTCTGACCGAGCGCGAAGATATGGTTTTACCGCATGCCGACGGCCCTTTTGTTCCCGACAGAATTTATAATAAAGTCGCCGTTTTTGAGCGGCACAAAGCCACCGGTAAAGTTGGGGTTGCCGCACTCAAAGGTTTCGGCATAGAGAATGGCGCGATCGCCTCTACGGTCGCACACGATTCCCACAACCTGATCGTCGTGGGAGATAACGACCGTGATATACTCGTTGCAGTCTCAGCATTGATTGAGCGGCAGGGCGGATATGCGCTCGTTAAAAACGGCAGAGTCATTAATCTGGTTGGCCTCGAAGTTTTGGGTTTGATGCCGGTTTCAAACGCTGATTTTGTGCAAAACGAAATCGCCCGGCTGATTAAAAACGCCCATGAAATGGGCGTGAACACAGGTATCGATCCGCTGGTGACATTATCGTTTTTATCCCTGCCCGTGATTCCAAAGCTTCGCATCACGACCGGAGGTCTTTATGATACCCTCAAAGGTGAATATTTAAAAATTCAGGGTTAAGTTATATTTAATTTAACAGCGGATAGAAACCTACATTGCTTTACAGGCTTTTCGAAATCCGGTTGCCGAAACAGAAGCGACTTTGGTGCCAAGTTCGTCTGT
>Ga0116170_10000497_pt1 | contig 41666 bp, 43 predicted proteins | sample AD_JPNHW1_MetaG_FD_89797 | JGI IMG/M metagenome (GOLD analysis project Ga0116170, IMG submission 89797) | Active sludge microbial communities of municipal wastewater-treating anaerobic digesters from Japan - AD_JPNHW1_MetaG | ecosystem: Engineered > Bioreactor > Anaerobic > Digestate | place... | reverse complement strand
TCCCGACTTAAATATTCCTGATCCTACAAATACAGATTCAGCCCCGAGATAAATCATAAGCGCGGCATCAGCTGGAGTAGCAACTCCTCCTGCGGAAAAATTCGGCACAGGAAGTCTGCCTGTAGCGGCAGTCTCGAGAATAAGTTCGTATGGTGCTCCGAGTTCTTTCGCAGCAGTCATAAGCTCCTCCTCAGGAAGAGAACTGATTCTTCTGATATCATCTTTCAGTGTTCTCATATGCCGTACGGCTTCAACTATATCTCCTGTACCGGCTTCGCCTTTAGTACGGATCAGCGCGGCTCCTTCGCCGATTCTCCTCAAAGCTTCGCCAAGATCACGGCAGCCGCATACAAAGGGTACTTTGAATCCATGTTTCTTAATATGAAACCTGTCATCGGCCGGTGTGAGAACTTCACTCTCATCTATGAAATCGACTCCAAGTGATTCAAGTATCTGTGCTTCAACAAAATGCCCGATCCGGCACTTTGCCATTACAGGGATCGTTACAGCCTCCCGGATTCTTATAATCAGTTCAGGATCTGACATTCTCGCCACTCCGCCGGTTGCCCGGATATCGGCAGGAACACGTTCCAGGGCCATAACAGCTGCAGCGCCGGAGTCTTCCGCAATGCGCGCGTGTTCGGGAGTGACCACGTCCATTATCACTCCGCCTTTAAGCATTTCCGCCAGCCCGGCTTTTTTTTTCCATGTTGAATCCTGATTTTGTGACCATGATATATTGCTCATAGATATCTTCTCTCCTGTCAGATGTTTATAAAATATTTTGCAGCTTTTGAGTACCGTTTCCCGCAATAAACACCGGTTTTTGAATGGTATTTACAGTGAATAAAATTATTCTGTTTTCCAGCCTGTAAAAAACAGAATTTCCTTCAGTATGAAAGTTCTGTCTTTAAAACTTTTCTTTTCACATTCAGTGCATAGTTAAACCTGGAGAGGCGTCCGCTTTCCTCTCTGCGGAACTGCTCCGGGTGACGGTCAATACATTCGAGCAATTCCCTGAAAGCAGTCGCTCCAATTCTCGGCACAACTATGGAAGGGATGTCGCTCTGCTTCGCCACACGTTTTGCAAGCTGTACTCCGCCATGGCTGTTAACTGTAATCTGGATGATGACAAAGGATGATTTTTCTATGAGCCTCCGCAGTTCGCCGGAACCATGCCCGCCGATCCTGCCTGAATGACTCTCAAGAATGTGGCCTGATTTTGCAGCCATTTTTGCCATCATCGATTCGTTCCGTTCTATACCTCCGACTACTGCGATTTTCATATCAATCTCCTCTTAATATTATGCTGTATTTTTTATCTAAGCATGATCTTTCTTTTTTGCAGCATAGTCTCCTGCACTCTGCACTCCCTGAACGAGAATTATCAGGGCAATAACCGTTGTAATCATTACATCAGTCTGATACCGGTAGTAACCGAAACGTATTGCAAGGTCACCGACTCCGCCGCCTCCTACAATACCGGCCATGGCTGAATAGCCCACCAGATTGATTGCAGTTACAGTGAGCCCTCTTAAAAGTCCGGGCATAGATTCAGGCAGAAGCACATAACGGATTATCTGTAAGGGAGAGGCGCCCATGCTGTTTGATGCCTCAATTACACCCCGGTCTATTTCCCGCAGCGAAGCTTCAACAAGCCTGGCATAAAATGCGACTGCTGCGACAGACAGCGGGATTGATGCAGCAACCGGGCCGATCGTTGTACCGGTCATTATCTGGGTGAATGGAAGCAACAGCACCAGTAGAATGACAAAGGGCACTGAACGGATAATATTTACAGCAAACCCGCTCACAGAGTTGACAACCCGGTTTTCAAAGAACAATCCCCTGTCGGTAGTAAATATAAAAAGTCCAAGAGGTATCCCGAATAATGCAGCGCATGCCAGTGAAATACCAACCATCTGGAATGTCTCAATAAATGCTTTTGTAAGATCCGGTACAAGAACTGCCAGGTTATCCATATATTACCTCCGTTACAGCAGTGCGCTTTTTCAGATATTCTATTACTTCGTTTATTTCGTTTTTTTTACCCCTGAGGTTCAGAATCAGAATTCCTATAGGGAGGCCTGCAATATATTCAATCTTGCCGTGGATGATATTGATGTTAACAGTAAATTTTTTAATTGCATTTGAAAGCACCGGTTCAAGTGCTGTTTCATTTAGATAAACTACTTTTACAACCGAACCATTCATTGAAGAAAGTATATTTTCAGGAACTTCGATGTTCAGTGAGTGCCTTACCAGTTCCTTTGATGTTTCGTGTACAGGTTCTGAAAAGATGCCGTATGATGTATTTGTCTCTACAACTTTTCCGTTTTCCATTACGGCAACCCTGGCACAGATGCTTTTTATAACATCCATTTCATGTGAAATCAGTATAACGGTTATACCGAAGCGTCTGTTAATGTCGCGTATAAGGTCAAGTATCGAACGTGTTGTTTCAAGGTCAAGTGCCGATGTCGGTTCATCGCAGAGGAGTATCTCCGGGTCATTCGCAAGCGACCGTGCAATACCGACGCGCTGCTTCTGCCCGCCGCTCAGTTGTGACGGGTATGATAATGCTTTTTCCGAAAGTCCCACAAGCGCAAGAAGTTCCGGTACGCGGACTTCGGTTTCTTTAACGCTTTTCCCTGCGATTTTCATTGCAAGGGCTACGTTTTCATAAACATTTCTGGTATGCATAAGGTTGAAGTGCTGGAATATCATTCCAACTTTCTGTCTCATCCTTCTCAGGTCCCTCCCCGCGAGAGTGGTTATATCTGTTTTACCGATATAGACTTTTCCTTCCGCGGGCCTTTCAATCATATTTATTGTCCTGAGCAGTGTGCTTTTCCCTGCGCCGCTTGCCCCGACTATGCCGAATATCTCACCATCCTCTATTGAGAGTGAAACATTCCGCACAGCATCTGTTATGCCGTTTTTTGTTCTGAACTGAACTGAAATGTTTTCAATTTTTACCATTTTAAATCCATCCTGATAGTGAAAGGTAACCGCCGAAGCGGCTGTCCTTTCATATTTCTCATATCCTTTTCTTTAATTAATATCCATAGTGTTACTCCGCAGCTTTGACTGCGCCTTTGTATTTTTCAGCGATAAATTTTTTGATCTCTTTTGATTTGAGAACTTTTATAAGCTCGACGATCTCCGGCCTTTTTTCGTCACCTTTACGTATGGCAACAATATTAGCGTATGTTTTTGCAGCAGCGGACTTCGCGTTTTCTGAAACAATGGCATCCTTTGCGGGATTAAGCCCGGCGTCGATGGCATAATTCCCGTTGATTACTGCTCCTGCAACACTTTGAAGTGAACGTGTTATCTGAGCCGCTTCAAGCTCAACTATCTCAATTTTTACTTTATAAGAAATAATATCAGCCCTGGTTGATTTGAGATTAGACGGATCTTTAAGAGTAATGAGTCCGGCATTCTGAAGGAGTATAAGCGACCGCGCCTCATTTGTAACGTCATTCGGGACAGCAATTTTATCGCCTGCTTTCAGCTCTTTTAAACTTTTGATTTTTCTGGAATAAAATCCAAGAGGTTCAAAGTGAACTGCTCCTGCTGATACAAGAGAGAGTTTCTTTTCTTTTGAAAAACTTTCAAGATACGGTAAATGCTGAAAGTAATTCGCATCAAGGCTTTTGTCGGCAAGCGCGAGATTTGGAACCACATAATCGGTGAAAACTTTTATCTCAAGTTCAATGCCTTTTTTTGCCAGGATTTCTTTTGCCTTCTGGAGAATTTCCGTATGAGGCACAGGGGAAGCACCTATTATTAATTTTGATTTTTTCTGACTCCACGATTCAGAAGAAAAACCGATTGAAAACACCAGCGATGCGAGTAAAACATAAAAAGATTTTTTCATATAAAGCCTCCTTAATTAATATACTAGTAATTCTAGCGAAATAGTAGTATATGGAAAATTTGTCAATGAATTTCATAATTTTTTTTAAAAAATATCAATTGTAGTGAATTACTAAGAAAAAAATGTAATTGCCTGTATAAAATATTCATATTGTATATGAATGCTTGGTTATTTAAAGAAATACCTGGAAAAGGATAGAGAGATTATCTCTATCCCTGTAATGCCGAAGCGATATCTTCTATAATATCTTCAGCATCTTCTATCCCGACAGAAAGCCTCAGAAGCAGATTGTTTATTCCGAGTTTTTCCCTAAGTTTGAGGGGAATATCCGCATGAGTCTGCACTTCGGGAAATGTAATGAGGCTTTCTACTCCGCCAAGACTTTCTGCGAATGATATCAGTTTGGTTTTTTTAAGAATCTGCGGTATAAGTTCGTGGTTCTGAACTTCAAATGCGATCATCCCGCAGAATCCTTTTGACTGTTTTTTCATCAGCTCATGCCCTGGATGATCCTCCAGCCCGGGATAAAAAACTTTTTTTATTTTAGGGTGAGTTTTCAGCCACCTGGCTATTTTGATTGCATTCTCCTGATGACGGTCAATCCTGACACCGAGGGTTTTCATGCCGCGTATAACAAGCCATGAATCCTGAGGCCCCAGCACGGCACCTGTCGCGTTATGATGAAAATAAACTTTTTCCGCCAGTTCCGGATCTTTCACGACCGCAAGCCCGGCGACAGTATCGTTATGGCCGGACAGATATTTTGTTGCGCTGTATATTGTAATGTCCGCGCCGAGATCAATCGGACGCAAAAGATAAGGTGTAAGAAAAGTGTTGTCCGCTATAAGAAGGAGATTCTTTTCGCGGCATAAAGCTGAAATTGCCGGAATGTCTGCAAACTTCAGAAGCGGATTGGTCAGGGTTTCGATGAATACACCTTTTGTTGATTCAGTGAGAGCGGATTCAATCATGCTGATATCTGTCGTATCAACATAAGTAAAAGTCAGGCCGTACTCCGTGAGTATTCTGTCGAAAAGTCTCCTCGTGCCTCCGTAGATATCTTCGGTAACAACAAGATGGTCTCCCTGTTTAAAGAGAGTCATGATGCCTGTGATCGCAGCCATTCCTGAAGAGTATGCAAATCCGCGTGAACCGTTATCCAGTTTAGCGATCCCTTCCTCAAGCGCCTGACGTGTGGGATTTCCTGATCTGCTGTAATCAAATCCCGTGGTCTCACCCAGCGCGGGGTGACGGAATGTGGCATTCTGGCAGATCGGGACCGATATTGATCCCGTTTTACAGTCCCGGCCAATTCCCAGCTGAACAGCCTGTGTGGATATCTTCATGATAATCCTCCTTAAATAAAAAATCCCCAACCGGGGGCGGAAGGGGATTTGTATCAATCGGATATCCCTCTTCCTTATCTTCCGGAACTTAAAGTTCCGCTGGAATTGGCACCTTCCTTAAAGGAGGTTGCCGCGGTGTCGCCGGGCCAGTCCCTCAACCGCTCTTGATAAGAAATTAATATACTACTTAATCTATTTAATTGGTAGTGTATTAATTTATGGTTAATATTGTCAATAAATAAAATCTGAGGAATAACAGATTTTTTGGTGGAGTCATATATTACGCTTTGCTGGAGGTTACAGATTTTTATTTTTTTGCGGAATCCGTAATTTCGCGAATGCTATTGTATTAAAGGAGATAATTTGTACAAAGTGCCAGGACTGCCTGAAGTACTGTATCAATAGTTTAATATATTCGGCTGCGCAAATGAGTGTACTAAGACGAATCGGCAAATTGCCGGAAGAGGATGTTTCACAGCAGGGGAGTCTGTATTGTTAAATCAATCGTCAAATCTCCCGTCAGACAGCTTGCCCTGTATTTCTTTTTCTTTTCCGGAAAACCATCCTGTCCGTACATCACCGGCATCTTCAAACATCGGTACAAAAGGTTTGATGTCAATTAACGGTGTACCGTCGAGAATGTCCAGCCCCTGTATTTTGAGGATATTCCCGGTGACTGAAACAAGTTTTACAAGTGACAATCCAACCGGATTCGGCCGGGCAGGGGATCTTGTTGAAAAAATTCCTCTCTCCACTGTGTCAAGAAAAGGGATGACTTTCAGTCTGCTGCCTTTGCTCTCATGAAGATGAAAGATAAGATATATGTGAGAGAATCCGCCGAGATCAGCGAGTCCTTCTGAAAATTCGTCATATATTTCGATCCATCCTTCCGCTGACGCATCAGCTGTCGGCTGGACCGGCATATTGTTTACGTTTTTAAAAGGCGTGTGGATAATTCCGATTGGCGAGAATTCTATTTTCATAAGTCAAATCCTGATTTCAATATATAATTTACTGCTGTTCAATTCTTTTTAAATGTGACGTTTCCGGATCAGTCCATGATATCACACCATGGCTACAGCTGTCTATACATATACCGCATGAGTTGCAGATACTATAATCAAATGTTAAATATTCAGGATGACACGGCACGGGTAATGATATACAATATTTAATACATTTCGCGCAGCAGCTGTTTGAAATAACAGAAATTGCATTCCCCGGACAGATATCAACACAGTTATTGCATCTTACACATTTTGACTGGTCAACGATTGGTATTTTTTTCATGGTGCCTCACAAAGTTTTAAATCCGGCATCCCAACGGGCCTCATACACGGATGGCCGGACTTTACCGTTCTGTAAAAATTTAATTATTGAAACTATCTCTGACGGTTATCACCGGTTTATCATCATCATCATCATCTCTTTGGAGGGTACAGAGACCATCTTTTATTCCCGCAAACCTCTCGTCAGAAGCACGGAGTTTATTAAAGTCAGCACTTCTGAGAAAGTCTTCAAGAAGTTCAAATTGTTCTGATAAAACCGGAGACACATTTTCTTCAGCAGAGTACAGTATTTCAAGAGAAATACGCCGTAGCTCTCTTTTTGCGGCACTCTGAATGCAGCAGCTTCCGGTTTTGAGCTGAATGGAGACTTTCTTCATTTTCTATTAATGATCACAGGCATTTTCACCTGTGACAAGCTGTCCGTTAAGATAACTCCGTAGAACTGATTCAGGATCGCCAACCGGAGCACCTGTGATTACATCAACTCCGCGTTCTTTAAAAAGAGTTACAGCATGTGCGCCCATCCCTCCGGCAATCACAAAGTTTACACCACGGTCTGCAATCCATCCCGGAAGAACTCCCGGTTCGTGAGGGGGAGGTGTAACGGATGATGTTGATGTTATACTTTTTTTGTCAATATCCACATCGAAGAGTAAAAATTCCTCACAATGCCCGAAATGCATGCATAGTTTTCCTTTTGTTACAGGTATTGCTATTTTCATTTAATTTCTCCATTTATTATTGATTCTACGATTTTGCTGAATTTTTCCATTGCGAATGACTTACTGTCCGCCGCCATTGTTGAAAATGGATTTCCGCTGTCTCCGCTATGTACTATGTGAGTCTCAAGCGGTATTTTCCCCAGGAAGTTTACCCCCATGTCTTCCGCCATGGATTCACCGCCCCCGGTCTTGAATATATCCGTAGTTTCACCGCAATGGGGGCATACAAAAGTACTCATATTTTCTATTACCCCGATTATATTCATTTTAAGCTGCCTGCAGAATGTTACAGATTTTCTCACATCGGCAAGTGCTACGTCCTGAGGAGTAGTTACAATAACCGCACCATCGGGATTTTCAATTAATTGGCAGACAGATAAAGGCTCATCGCCTGTTCCGGGAGGCGAATCGACTATGAGATAATCGAGATTTCCCCAGACAACGTCTGACAGGAATTGCTTAATAATTCCATATTTCAGAGGCCCGCGCCATACAACAGCCTCGTCAGCGTTCTCCATGAGAAACCCGACTGACATTACAATGAGATTGTCGCTGTATTTTACGGGATAAATCTTTTTGTCACCTCCGCCCCTTGCCATTGTACCGTCAAGCCCCAGCAGCTTGGGAACACTTGGTCCGTGAATATCTACATCGAGCAGCCCGACTTTAAGTCCTTTTGCTGCAAGCGAGACAGCAAGGTTTACCGCAACAGTACTTTTTCCGACGCCGCCTTTGCCGGAGAGGACAACTATCTTGTGCCTGATTTTTCCCATATTGTCCTTTAGAATCAGGTCGTTCTGGTCACCGCCCGGATTGCTGCCATGCGACGTGCAGGCTGACGGCTTATTATTGTTTTTGTCATTCATGCTTTATTTAAACTCCTTCTGTTAGTATTTCTTTTTTAATTTTATTCCACATTACTTTAACAGCTTCCGCTGCCGGCCCTGATGAATACTCAACTATGCTTTTCCCCGCAACCTGGGCCTTCGTTACGTCGTCATCATATGGTATTCTGCCAAATAATGGTATTTCTTTTACGCGGCAGAATTCCTCTATCTCGTCAGCTTTTTCCAGATTGATGTCATACCTGTTTATGCACACCGCTGACCTGACCCTGAAATGTTCTATAAGTGTGTGAACCCTTTTAAGGTCATGGATACCTGAAACTGTAGGTTCTGTTACAATAAGTACAAATGAACTTCCTGTAACAGTTGCTATTACCGGACATCCTGTTCCCGGTGAACCATCTGCAATAATGAGATTAATATTTTCATTTTTTGCAATCTCTTTTGCTTTATTTCTTATAATTGTAACGAGCTTGCCTGAGTTTCCCTCTGCGATTCCAAGCCTCGCATGAACCAGCGGGCCGTATTCTGTTTCAGATTCAAACCATTTCCCTGACTGATGAGGCTTCATCTCAATAGCATCCGCCGGACAGAATACAGCGCATACTCCGCATCCTTCGCAGGAAAGAGTATCCACAGTAAAAAAATCGCTGATGGCATCAAACCGGCATAAATTTATACATTTTCCGCATGATACGCAGTTTCTGCTGTTTATATAAGCCTTATTCCCTCCGCCGAAAACCTCCTCTTTATAATTTTCAGGCGTTAAAACAAGATGCAGATCAGCGGCATCAACGTCACAGTCTGCCATTATTTTATTCTCAGCAAGTGCAGCAAATGATGCTGCTATGCTTGTTTTGCCGGTCCCGCCTTTACCGCTTAAAATAACCAGTTCTTTGATCATGTCATATCAGCCCTGACAGAACTGCTGATATGATTTGCGATTTTATCCAGTTCATTTCTGTAGTTCTCCTTAATATACGAAACAGAATCTCCCCGTGAATAACGAACGGCGATCTCCTTCGTGTCTGGTATTGACGCGATTAACGGAATAGATTCACTCTTGCAGAATTCTCTTAAACTGTTATTTCCCGGCGAAGTCCTGTTCTCTACAACTCCGAACGGTATCTTCATTGCACGGGCCATTTCAGCGGCAAGTTTAAGATCATTCAGTCCGAAAGGCGTAGGCTCAGAGACAAGAACAAGAAAATCGCATCCCTTCACTGATTCAATTACCGGACATGATGTTCCGGGTGGTGAATCCATAATGCGTATCACCGCGCCGGAATAATACTCTTTAACATCCTTTATCAGAGGCGGCGACATAGCTTCTCCGATATTTAGCCTTCCGCCTGCATATTGAATGCCGTTTAACTCGCCAAGTTCAATTACTCCTGTTGTTCGTTTTACTTCACTGATCGCTTTCTCCGGGCATACAAGAAAACATCCTCCGCATGAGTGGCACATTTCTTTTAAGACAAGAGGCTTCCCTTTTATCAGCACTATGGCGCTATACTGACATATTTCGCCGCACTTACCGCATCCTGAGCAGAGTGAATTATCTACTGAAGGGATAAGTACATGTGCCTCTACCTTTCCCATGATTTCGGATTGAAGAAAAAGATTAACATTAGGCTCCTCGACATCACAGTCGAGAAGCGCTACCGAAATCTCTTTGTCGGCATAGTACGAAGCCAGGCATAGGGAAATAGTAGTCTTACCTGTCCCTCCCTTACCGCTTGCAACCGCTATGTTCATTTAGTAATTCCTCCACTACCCCAATGTCGTACAACGCTTTACATACCATACATCCGCGATAGGCAATTGAAACTTTTGATGATGGTTTAAACAGGTCTTCAAGTTTTTCCCTCGTTTCTTCAGTCAGATTTTTTTTATGGTCATTTACCGCAGTAATCAGGCCTTCCGCACGTATACAGTTCAGAACTCCTGCGTTTTCGAGAAAATCCGGTATAGTACCTGTTCTCATCTCTCCGATATTGCAGAGATCAAATCTCGGATCGTCCTTAAACGGCAGGCAATAGTGCCATTTATCATCTATGAACGGGCTCATTCCGCAATGGGTATGGAATGACATTCTGTCAATGATCACCGAGTTAGGCAGCCTGTCGAATTCTGTTCCTGATATCTTCAATTTTTTCATCACATCTTTTTTGTAGTGAGGGTAAAAAGATCCGAGTGGATCTTTCTTCTTTCCCTTAAGGCTTAAAGATGGAGAAATATCCTTCATGTCTGAAGCATCGCCAAGCGGTGCAAGAGGTGTAACTCTCTGAAAAACACCGGGATATATCTTGCTTAATCTTTTGTCTGTATCGTCATTAACTGAAAGAGTAACAAGGATAACGGGGAGTATTTTCATTCCCGGCTCCCGGCTCAGGCGGATCAGGTTATCCATGGCTATGTATCCCGATTCGGTGAGGTTCTCCTGGTATTCTGCGATGCTTATTCCCACTATCATTTGACTGTTTATACGGGATGATAATCTCGTGAAAAAATCGCGTGCGAAATTTATATCTTCAAACATCTTTCCGTTACTCGGCATGGAGATTGTTTTAATAAAATTCAGTTCAAAGAGTGATGCCAGTACTTCTACGATATCATACCCCTGGCTCTTCCAGATTGTCGGCTCACCTCCTGTAACAAACTGGTATTCCAGTCTGTAAGATTCGGAAATGTTTATCAGGTCATCCAGATACTTTTCGAAAACATCGTACTCAATTTTAGCAATATCTGAATTGGCGGAGCGGAGACAGGCTTTGCACTGTTTATTGCAGGCGTTAGTCATCTGTATGGCAGGATAGAGGTTATTATTTATAACTTTTTTTTTCGTCATTGCCGCCTTGAATTTTTTTATCTGAAAGTAATTGTTAATATTTTCCAAGATCATCTGAAAATCTCCCGTCTGGTATACTGTGTCCGGCAATAATTTAAACACGCGTTTGCTGAACGCAGCCGAAACTGCATTAATTTAAAAATCAAAAACTTTTCCAACTGAGGCGTTTGCAAATTTATTACCGAACTCGGAAGCGAACCGTGCAGCCACTCTGAACCCGGTACAGTGAGAAACAGCAATTTTATCAACATCATATTTTTTTACAGTATCAATTGCTTTTAAAACATATTCTTCAGGTGCGCTGTCCAGATGGGTTCCGCCTATGACCGCGTGAAATTTTTTTATTCCTGTATTTTCCGAAATCCGGTCAAGTATTTCAACCATACCGGCATGTGCACAGCCCAGCAATACAACAGGTCCAGACAGAGTATCAAGAAGAAGTGAAAGGTCATCGCTGAACAGATCATCTGCCATGCCGGAACCGGATTTAATCTTGAGCATTTTATCCCATGGCCTCCACTCCGGTTCATGCTTTACTCCGCTAAGAGATGTAATTGATTCTATAATTCTGCACATGCCGTCTGTTACTTCATAAAATTTTGCTCCGTTTTCTTCATATGCCTCACGGGACTGTCTCATCCCGATAGGGACAGCCGTACCCGACGGAAGAAGTGCAAATTCTTCATTAAATGCAGAACCGTTCAGATAAACAGGCATAGTCCCTCCGTGCTCTTTAAGAACCGGGAGCAGTCCGCCTGTATGATCATAATGCCCATGGCTGAAAATGATTCTTTTAATGGCCGGAATGTTTTTCCCCAGAGCTTTAAGATTATGTACAACTCCCAGGCCCTGACCTGTATCAAAAAGGGTTATATCCTCACCATCCTCGATGAGAAATGATAATCCATGTTCACCGATCAGAGGAAACGGCACCTGAACGCTGTTCTCGCATATAACTGTAATTTTTTTTATCATGATAAATCCTCTCAAGTTAAATGAAAAATTCCGGACGGGAACTTCATGCCGTTATCAGGATGAAATACCCGTCCAGGAGTTTTATGGTTTAGAAGGAAAGCTTTTCTGCAAATCAGATAAATATCTGTATATTTTTATTCCTCTGCTTCGAGTCCGGTTATTCGCGATTTTATTTTATTCAATGATGATTCCAGGATTTCAGCCTGAAGTTTTAATTCCCGGATTTCATTATCTTTGTTATAAAATACACCTGATGTTGTTTTATAACCGGATAATTGCCGGCAAAGACCTTTACCATTTCTTCCGGAACCTCTGTAGAATCCTCTTTCGTAATTGCTATTACCTGATCCAGTCCCTCTGTTACAGGAACCTGCACCTTTCCCTGTTCCGGGTCCTGCGCCGGCAGGTCCTCTTCCATCTCTTCCAGCCATATACGGCCTCCTTAATCAGTTATAAAATTACCAGTGCCCCTCAACATTCGCAGTTGATGTAAGCTCCAGCTCACCCTTGCCGTACTTATCAATGGCGGTACCTGCAGTTCCATCTTTAAAGAGAAAAATTTTTACACCTGCAGCATTCAGCGCTGTAAATGCTTTCGGTCCTACATTCCCGGTTATCAGGGCATCTGCTCCCGCATCAATTACAGTTTTTGCAGACTGTATGCCGGCTCCCTGCGGCGCTTCAAGATTCTGCTTATTGTCAACATACACCGATTCATTTGTATTAACGTCGTAAATCAGGAATCCCTTTGCTCTGCCGAATCTTTGATCAACAACTGATGACAGATCTTTTCCTTCAGTTGATATTGCTATTTTCATATAATCTCCTTCCTTTCATTTTTGGCAGGGTCACTGCCGAATGTAATATTCTGAACAAGTTTTCTTTTTCTCATCATCCCCCCGCAGCTTCCTCTTTCCGGGCGGACAGGCTGCAGTGTATTATTAAGGAACAGGTCAATTGCATCATCAACGCGGCCGCTTATCCATGGGATAAGCCTGATTCCGGTTTCGACGATAATAAAAGAAAGATACCTGCTCACTGCACCGCTGATAATAACCCCGACACCTAACTCTTTCAGCTTATGAATCCTCATTCTCTCGGATTCAGCATTGATGCTGATTACAATTCTCTGGGTAATCATTTTATCTCTGACCTCAAAGAGCACAAATCTCTCTGACACATCAAGGAGAGGGGATATGCGGTCCTCATATACCGGTATTGCAATAAGTTGACTTTCCATATTATATCTATAAGCACTTTCCGTGCCATTTACTGTGATTGTTCGCGGCCGGATAAATTATCCGGATTTTGGGTGGGATTTATAAACACTTCATTGATTCTGCCGGCAATAATGAGAATTAGGGAGTGATTAAAATTTTTTTTAAGGAGGCCGTTGTTATAATGTATATCTGCTTAATGCGGTTTATTGCATTCTGCAACGTGCTCTGTTTTTTAAGTATGTGAAGGATGCCGTTTGATTTATAATGATCTGACTTCGCATGACTGGTCTCCATGCGGAAATGTATGGTTTGGTTTTGGCAAAGAGGGGTGTTTATGACCGGATTAATGAAATTTAACTGAGCTTATATATCAGGCGTAAACACGTTTTCTTTTGAATATCTCCGTCCTTTTATGAAACAGGTGTTCAATTTCCATGAAGCAATTGCTCATCTGCGCAAAGTGTTCAGATATATGTATATCTGTCTCCAGACAGGTTAAGGGCTCGATTATCGCGTAGGCCCGGGTAATATATTTTTCCAGCAATAAATCCACTTCCCGCAGCTCAGATTCGTCTGAAGGCGATAATTTATCAAAGGTATATTCACCTCCGATGAGTTTATGATCCATCTCTTTTTTCATCCTTTCAGTGCGTGTTTTGACCTGCAGCACTCTGGACATAATCTTCTCCATCCCCATATCTTTTGCTTTGATCAGGCAGGTGTTATTCTTTTCCATTATCCTGCTGAATAATTCGGACAGCCTGCTTCGGATCATCTCTTCTCCTGTACCGGCAGGGTATGCATTGTACCCGTCAAAATTCTCATATAGTTTAGATTCGTTCATATAATACCTCCTGGAATTTTTTATGATGCATTCATACATACAATCGCGGGAATAAACTTCCTCCTCCATAAATAATAACGCACTTTTCGTTCCGTCAGGTGAAATAACCGGCTTTAAGCATCGATTGTTAACGTTTATTCAGTTTTTGATCCGGTTTTAGATGATTTATAAATATTAATCAGGCTTAATGGTAGTTTTAACACGGCTGCATATGTTTTGAAATTTTGTGAAGTGATTTTTCAGATTTTTATATCGTGGTTTGTTGCATTATGCACTATGAATATTGTCAACTTATTGCAAAATGCAATTTTGTTTTCATCGGAGTTTTAGATACGGCACTCTGCGGGAAAACTTATTCAATATTCATTTTTTTTAATTTTCTCCACAATGTGGACGAATCTATTCCCAGTGCCTCTGAAGCTTTTGTCCTGCTGCCGTTATTTTTTTCAAGAGCCCTGATAATGTAAACTTTTTCCATCTCTGCGAGGGTCAGAGCCCCGTCGATTGCAGTTACTGAATGCCTCAGATGATTCGGAAGGTTGTGTATTCCGATGTAGGCTTCGCGGCACAGAACGAAGGTGTGCTCAATAATGTTTTCAAGTTCGCGGACATTCCCCGGGTAATTATAATCCATGAGGATATTCATAACCTCATCCGTAACTCCCTCAATATTTTTACCTTTTATGATATTGAACTTTCTTATAAAGTGATTAACCAGCAGCGGAATATCCTCTTTTCTGGCCGCAAGGGGAGGGAGTGTAATGTTGATTACATTTATCCTGTAGTAAAGATCCTCCCTGAATCTTCCGTTTTTTACTTCTGTTATAAGATTTTTATTAGTGGCAGAAACTATCCTTAAATCAGATTTGACAGGAATTGTACCGCCAAGAGGTTCATATTCCCTCTCCTGAATAAAACGAAGAAGTTTTGCCTGGATTGCAGGCGACACTTCACCTATTTCATCAAGGAAAAGAGTTCCCCCTTCAGCGAGTGCAGCTTTTCCCGGTTTATCTTTTCTCGCGTCAGTAAAAGCGCCTGCTTTATACCCGAATAGTTCGGATTCCAGAAGATTATCTGGAACTGCCGCACAGTTTATTGTAACTATAGGTTTTTTATTCCTGGTACTCAGGTTATGAATTCCACGCGCAACAAGTTCTTTCCCTGTACCGCTTGGACCTTCGATGAGAACAGTGCTGTCGCTTGCGGCTATGTCGGGAAGAACCGCAAAGAGCTCTTTAAAATATTTACTTTTGCTTACAATGTCTTCTATAGTGTAAGCTGATTCAATTTCTTTACGAAGGACTTCCATGTCTGAAATATCCCTGAAAGTTTCTACTCCTCCAATTACTTTTCCGTCTTTATCTTTCAGGAGTGCGGTGCTTATAGTAATAGGAATTTTGTCTCCGGAGGAATTTACTGCATAAACCGTTTTGTTTATAATGTTTCTGCCGGTATTGAGTGTTTCTTTTAATGCGCAGGAGTGTTCACAGATACTTGCATGAAACACTTCAAAGCATAGTTTGCCTATGGCATCCTCCTCCTGAATCCCGAGAATTTCAGCAGCTGCCCGGTTTATAGAAGTTATTCTGGAATCCATATCGACGGTGAAAACACCATCGGCAATGCTGTTGAGAATAATATTTTTTTCACCATGTTCAATCATAAGTCTCAATTTAACATTCATCATTAAAAATGCAATAAGAAACATTAATCAGTATTGAAAGATGAATTTTATAATACAATTTTCTGTATCTCCCGGAAATTTAACATATGGCATGAATAATGCTTAATAATTATAATATGCTGTTATCAATTAATAGTCAGATGGATATTATTAAACAAAAAATTATTCTATTTGACAAAAATAATAGCAATATATAATTAAAGCATATAATAAAATATTAAAATAGGTGATTAAATGTCAGAAAAAAAAATTGTTATTATCGGCGGATCAGCCGCAGGCCCGAAAGCGGCATCAAAAGCAAGAAGGCTTGATGAAAATGCTGAAATCATTATTATCCAGAAAGAAAAAGATCTCTCAATGGCATCATGCGGATATCCCTACTATGTTGGGGGAAATTTTCCGAACAGGGAACAGCTTATCTGTACACCGACTGGTGTAATACGGGACCCTCAGTTTTTCCGGAACGTAAAAGCTATCACTGCAAAAACCGAAACTGAAGTGTTTGAGATTGATAAAGAAAAAAAAGTATTAAAATGCAGAAACAGTATTACAGGAGAACTGTTCAGCCAGGATTATGACAGGCTTATTATCACTACAGGTTCAGTACCTAATATCCCCAATGTTCCCGGCAACCGGCTCGAAGGGATCTCAACTCTCCAGTCGATGCAGGATGCAGATTACCTGAGAAAAGTCAGGGATGAAAAAAAAGTAAAAAATGCCGTTGTAATAGGGGGCGGGCTTATCGGTGTAGAGACCTGTGAAGCTCTTCAGAACTCCGGCATAAAGACAACTGTAATAGAAATACTTCCGCAGCTGATGACTTTTCTCGATGTGGAAATGGCAAAGCTTGTTGAAAAACATATTAAGAGCAAAGGTGTGAATATAATCACGGAGAACGGGCTTGCGGAGTTCATCGGAGTGAATGGAATTCTTACCGGTGTTAAACTGAATGACGGGACAGTCCTCCCGTGTGAACTGGCTGTGATATCTATCGGCGTGAAACCGAACAGTGCCCTGGCAGTCTCAGCAGGATTATCTGCAGGTGTAACCGGGGGAATCTCTGTAAATGAATTTATGCAGAGTTCGGACCCGGATATTTACGCTGCCGGAGACTGTGTGGAGATAAAGCATCTTATATCGGGCAAAAATGTACATGCACCGTTCGGTGACCTTGCAAACCTCCAGGGACGCGCGGCTGGTGAAAATGCAGTTCTGGGAAACAGTGTAAAGTTTAAGGGTACAATCGGCACTGGAATATGTAAAGTATTTGATTACGGCGCGGGTTCAACAGGGCTTACTGAAAAAAGCGCCCGTGAGAACGGATTTGATATTGAAACTGCTATAAATGCCGGCCCCGATAAACCGGGATTTATGAACGGCAAACTCCTGATTACAAAGCTTGTTATCAACAAACCTGACGGCAAAATACTCGGAGCACAGGTTACAGGCCCCGGTGATGTAAGTAAACAGCTCGCCATCTGGGCCATGGCGATTCAGGGTAACATGACAGTGGAGGATATGATTAACGCTGATCTTCCCTATGCTCCGCCTTATTCACTGGCTATTGATCATTCAATTACAACAGCTCATATAATGCAGAACAAGATGAAGGGGAGAATGAAAGGTATATCCGCGTACTCCTTAAAATCTAAACTTGATGCGGGTGAAAATCCGTTTATCCTTGATCTGCGCGGGCCAGATGAATTTGCTGAAATTGCCCTTGGGATTGGCGAAAAGCTTATACCTTTAGGCGCACTGCGTAAACGGATTGAAGAGATACCGGCTGATAAGAATCACGAGATTATATGCTACTGTAAAGTGTCCCTAAGGGGATATGAGGGCGCGGCGATTCTTGGCAATATGGGATGGAAAAATGTAAAAGTTCTTGAAGGCGGAATCGGAGCCTGGCCTTTTTAAATATGGATTAAAAAAGTATTAATACATTTCTTATAGTTGAGGTAATGAGCCGAGCGGCCTGTATTCACAGACTGGTTCAGCTCGTTACCCTCCCGACGCGGGATTCGAACTTTCTAATCCAGCTTAATCATTTCTGTTCTGTACCGCATTGCAAGATTCTGATATATTTTTTTTGCGGCACTCCATTCTGTTTTGTGTTTTTCCTGTACATCCCCTTTCTCCACGGCCGGGACACCGGCATAAATTTTTCCTGCGGGGACAGACTGGTTCCGTTTGATTAAGGAATGTTCGGCTACTATTGACCATTCCCCTACGTCTGAATAATCAGTTATAGTGGAATTCATCCCTATAACAGCATTGTCGCCAATAGTTGTGTTGTGTATCATGGCGTTATGACCGATTGTAACATCTTTACCTATTTTTGTTAAATTTCCCGGCCTGGAATGTATGGTTACATTTTCTTCAACGGCTGTTCCGTCTTCTATTATTATGGTTCCGTAATCTCCCCTGAGTACAGCGCCCCATCCTATATAACAATTTTTTCCGATTATAACATTTCCGATTAAGTCCGCAGAGGGTGCGACCCATGATGAGGGGTCTATAACCGGTCTTTTGCCCCCGATTTCGTAGAGTGACATATATTACTCCTTTTAAAATACTGTAATGTAATAATGCAAGTTATTCAAAGTAGTAATTTTAGATCAATAGAGAAATTGCCTGCAAAAAATTAATTATAATGATATGGAGTATTATACTTTCACAGGCAGTGTGCGGCGTTTCTAATCCTGTCAGGTTCAACTGCCGGTTATTCAGAAAGTTTTCCGGCAATCTCCGCAGACTATATAGTATGTTTTTCTTACTTCAACAATTTCACATCCGCGAAGAGATTCCGGAGCGGCCTGTTTTTCTTTCTCCGGGTCTATATCGTATACACGGCCGCACTTAACGCAGTAGGCATGGTCGTGTTCGGATACGTCAGGATCATAAAATGATTTTCCTTTAGCTATGGGGAGTTCCAGCAGGTAATTGTTTTTTACAAGAGTTTCCACAGTGTTATATATAGTAGAAACTGATATTGAAGGATAATTCACTTTCAGGTTTTCATAAATTGTATTGATAGAAGGGTGGGACTTATTTCCCTCAAAAAATTCCATGATGGCAATTCTCTGAGGGGTAATTTTAAGTCCCGCATCTTTTAATTTTTGTATATTCTGATCCATCTTATTTGCTGAAATATTCCTTTAGTCCTTCCCGGGATGTCTTCATCGTTTTGTCTCCCGGCTTAAAATTTGCAGGGCATACTTCGCCGACCGTCTCGAATGTGTTAAGCGCATCGACCATTCTGACCGCTTCATCAATCGATCTGCCCAGGGGAAGATCATTAACAATCTGATGCCTTATAACACCATTTTTGTCAATAAGAAAGAGGCCCCGTAATGCAACACCCTCATCAAGAAGTACTCCATAATCTGATGAGATTTTTTTTGTCATATCAGAGATGAGAGGATAGCTTATCCTGCCGATGCCGCCATTTTTTCTTTCTGTTTCTCTCCACGCGAAATGCGAGAATTGGCTGTCAACGGAAATTCCAAGTACCTGGGTATTCCTTTTTTCGAATTCTGAAATTTTTTCGTCGAAGGCAATAATTTCCGTCGGACACACAAATGTAAAGTCCATCGGGTAGAAAAAGAGTACTACATTTTTTCCGCGGTAGCTGCTTAATTTTAATGTTTCTATAGATCCGTCAGGTAATACTGCATTGGCAGTAAAATCCGGAGCTTCTTTTGTTACCAGTAGTGTCATTTAATTTCTCCTAATTTAGAATAATTACTAAATAATAATTATTCTAAATTAGGTCAAGCAAATTTCCTGATTTTTTTGTTACATGATGATAAAAAAACATGTTTTTAAAAAGCTTATGATACATACGATTATTAAAAAAGTCTCCGGGCGGATTCTCTCTACATTTAACGATATCTGGAAGATTATTAATCATGAGTTTTATATGACTGCTACAATCGGTATAGCAATCATTCCTGAAGACAAACCGGATGTTTACGGCATTATGATGAACGCTGCATCAGCGCTTATAAAAGACGTGCTTGATAGAACGGGGATGCCTCCATCATGCCTTGAAATTGAAATAACAGAAAGTGCCATCGTGAAATCAATGAACACCGCGATTCATGTATTAACCCAGCTCCGTGAGCTGGGGATAAAGATTTCCCTCGACGATTTCGGTACGGGATATTCCTCTCTTAGTTATCTGAAAACTCTTCCTGTTGATAAAATCAAGATAGACCGGTCATTCATCATTGATATAGGTAAAAATAAAAAAACTGAAGCTGTAATTTCCGGAATCATTATGCTGGCAAAAATAATGAACCTAGATGTAATAGCTGAAGGTGTAGAAACAGCCGAACAGGCAGATTTTTTGATTTTAAAAGGATGCAGTGATATACAGGGATTTCTTTACAGCAGGCCGCTTCCTGAAGAACAGTTTACCATGCTTCTGTCAGATCAGGATGTAGTCTTTGAAAAGAATTCATGGTTTTACTATCAGATTTAAACTTATAAAATAAATCGGGTCATACATTCTAACTATTGTTATCCTGTTACATTTATCTCTTGCAATATTCCCGTTATATTTTTAAAAGATTTTTGATAAAGGCCTGTATTTTCATGGCCTGTCAGCAGGTGCAATAATTGAAAAAATTCCGGAGGACTTATGCAGGACTATAACACGCTGATTATTTTTTCCACAGCATCTATTCTGCTGGCGCTTGCGCCCGGGCCTGATAATCTTTTTGTACTTACCCAGTCTATGCTGTTCGGGAGATCCGCCGGTTTTAAAATTACTCTGGGACTCTGTACCGGCCTGATATTTCATACAACGTTAGTTTCTCTCGGCGTAGCTGCAATTTTTCAGACATCAGTGATTGCTTTCAATGCACTTAAGTATATCGGAGCTGCGTATCTGCTTTACCTTGCATATGGCGCGTTCAGGGCTTCGTCGTCAAAGCTTGAAGTGAAGGAAAGTGTAAAACTTTCATCATGGAATCTTTACAGGCGCGGAATTATTATGAACATAACAAATCCTAAAGTATCAATTTTCTTTATGGCTTTTCTTCCGCAGTTTACTGATCCGTCAAAGGGATCAATAACACTGCAGATGTTCCTTTTAGGATTCATCTTTATTCTTGCGACTATAATTATATTCGGTATGATAAGTCAGCTTGCCGGAGCGGCTGGAAGGCTGCTTTCGAAATCGGATAAGGTTGACAGAGTGCTTAACCTGCTTGCCGGATCTGTCTTCGCGGGACTTGCGGTAAAGCTTGCTTTGATACAGCAGCACTGAGTGATTGGATTTAATAGAAGGTTAAGTATATAAAATTAAACCTCGATGCTTTTATTTCGTTATTCTGCCCGCAATGGCAGCATTATTTTTTACCGGATGTCCCATTCCCGCCGGTGTATAGAATTGCGGAATAGTCTTTATCGGACAAGGGAGAACGGTTCATTCTCCTGTTCCAGTTTTACTCCGGCATGAGTTTAATTCCCTCCCTATATTTTTTTGAAAGGCTGAATTTATGCTATTTACGTAACACTTGATATTAAAATATGTAAAAAAATGTACAAATTTTAAAATTATGTTTTGTTTTTTGGCGTTTATTTAGTGAAAAAAGTGTAATTTACAATAAAAAATACACTTTTATAGAATATGTCCTTATATTATCCCATAATTTATTTTACTTAAAAATTTTATTGGAGCTGCAAAACAGCAGGTAATATATGGCAATCCTCACATGTAGAAGAAAGAACAGTTCATTTTATGTGACATTTGGCGCTGATACATCAATCCGTTTTGCAGCAAGGATAAAATCTGCCCTTTCCAGAATCAGTTCTGAACCTGCAAACAGCTTTCATCTGAATCTTTCAGATATAGAAGAAACCGATATAACTTTCATCCAGCTTCTTATAGCCTTCAATGATAAATTAAAAAAGCAGAACCGTAAAATGATACTTCTTAATCCCCCCGATAATTCACGATTTATTTCTACTGCATCAGAGTGTGGCGTTGATGTTCACAGTTTATTTGAAACTGAGGATGTATGATAATGGAAATAGAATCTATCAAAGAAATTTTTAAAGAGGAGGCTTATGAACTTCTCGCTCAGATTGATCACCCTCTTATGGAACTCGAAAAAACACCTGACAACCCTGAACTGGTAAATACAATTTTCAGAACCCTGCATACAATAAAGGGATCGGGGAGCATGTGCGGTTTTGATGAACTGGCAAGGTTCACACACGACCTGGAGAGTATTTTTGACTGCATGCGGAAGGGGCTCTTTAAAGCGGATCATAAGATTATCGGCCTCACACTGAAAGCGAAGGACTGCATGAGGTCACTTCTCGATGGCTCAAATTCTATAGATGACAGCAATTTAAGAAACGAGATCCTTGAAGAGCTGAAAACTGTAACTGAAGGCAGGTCATGTGCGGATATGGACGAGCCTGAACAGGCGGAAGAGGGAAAAAAAACCGGACCAGCCGAAACTGCATCACATGCCGAAGAGCATTACAAAATTATATTTATGCCTGCCCCCGATATATTTTTAAGAACGATGAAGATAGAGCCTCTACTTCATGAACTGTCAGCCCTGGGAAGATACAGCGTCAGGATTGACGCGGGGTCAATACCCGATTTTGATGAAATGGATGCCGAGCGCTGTTATGTGAACTGGATTATTGATCTTTACACAGATAAGGGAATCGGCGCTATAAGAAATGTTTTTATTTTTGCTGAGGATTATTCTGAACTAATTATTAAAACATCGAACGGATTTTATGTAAACAACGCCTTTTTTCTGAAAGAGGATGTTGCCGTCCCTAAAGAGATAATTCAGCCCAGGGGATCGGGCTTGCCTTCACGGAGAGCGGGGGATGGGATTATTGCAGACAGGCGGAAAGTTGATGCCACATCCATAAGGGTAAAGAATGAGAAGCTGGATACTCTGGTGAACGTGGTCGGCGAACTGGTGACGCTCCAGGCAAGGTTAAACCAGGAATCGGTCAAAGTCCGGATGCCGGAGTTTATCTCTATAGCGGAACAGCTCGGGAGACTGACGGACGAGCTCCGCGACAGTACTATGAGTATACGTATGGTTCCTCTGGCCGATACTTTTAACGGATTCCAGAGGCTGATATATGACCTTTCCGGGGCCCTTAATAAGAAGATGAAGGTTATAACCTCCGGCGGAGAGACTGAGCTTGACAAAAATGTTATGGAAGGCCTCCGTGACCCGCTGATGCATCTTATACGGAATTCAGCTGATCATGGAATTGAAAGCCCTGCAGTGAGAAGAGAGGCCGGTAAGGATGAAACCGGAACAATAAGCCTTCTTGCCGAATATGCAGGTTCAAACGTGAAGATTAGTATAGCTGACGACGGAGCAGGGCTTAACAGGGAGAAAATCAGGAACCGGGCGATAGAAAAAAACCTTCTGGGTACAGGCGAGTATGATGACCGCCAGATATTCAGCATGATTTTTGAACCGGGTTTTTCAACGGCAGAGGTGACTACCGATATTTCAGGCCGCGGAGTGGGGATGGATGTTGTTAAAAGAAATATCGAAAAACTGAGAGGATGTATCGACATTGAAAGCAGCGATGGAAAAGGTACCACCGTTGTCCTGACTATCCCTCTTACACTTGCTATAATCGACGGCTTTATGGTGGAGCTTGGCGGAGGACTGTTTATTTTAAATCTCTCCAACGTAAGAGAGTGCCTCGATTTTTCCAATGTATCACGTGATGATGGAGATGGGCAGTTTGTCATTAATCTCCGTGGTGATATTATACCATGCATCGATCTTCGTACGGTGTTTAAAATGAAACCGGATAATACAGAATATCCTCATATTGTCATCACTGAAATTGACAGTATCAGGTACGGATTTCTTGTGGATAAGGTAATGGGTAAATATCAGACAGTTGTTAAGCCTCTCGCGAAGGGGAGCCATAACAGGGACATGATTGCCGGTGCTACAATACTTGGTGATGGTTCAGTGGCGCTGATACTTGATGCTGCTTCGATTGTCAAAGATATGATCAGTTCCGCAGAGGGGAATAAAAGCAATTATTATCAATAATTGTATATAGTATGCTGCCGGTATAACGTGAGAGTTATCTTCACCGGCTGCGGAGTGATGTGAAATGTTTAATGTAATTTTAAAGGAGGAGTATATGAAAATGGGGATCAGGAGCAAGCTGCTGTCAACGTTTATACTTGCGGCGCTGGTTACTGCCGTTGTCGGTGTAATCGGATATTCTGGCACAAGCAGGATAAATAATATGCTGAATGATTTATATAACGTAAACCTTGAAGGCATAAAGTTCGCTTCAAATCTTGAGAATAAGGGTCTGGGGCTGAGGGTTGCCATTTTAAAACATTTGAGCCTTACGGAATTAAATGAAAAATTAGCCATAGAGAAAGAACTGGAAAATATTTATGAAGGATACGTCAGGACAATTGAGGATTATAAAAACACTTCAATAAGCGCCAGAGAGAGAGAACTGGCTGACACAATTCAGTCAGGCATAAAGATTTATATGGAGATGGTAAGAGAGCTCCTGCCTTATTCCAGAGCCGGAAAACTAGCCGAGGTAAATGCCCGGGTAGCGAAGGCTGCGTTTGTATTCACGGATAAAATAGGCCCTTCTCTTAAAGAGCTAGTTAAAATAAATGCCGACCAGGCGAAATTTGCGCATGAAAGCAGCAATTCTGTCTCGGGAATGATTGCGATAGTCATGATTGTTTCAATTATTGCCGCTATGGCTTTATCAATACTGGTTGCAATGCTGATTACCCGTTCTGTCATGAATGTTGTAACGCGTATAGAGTCCTCATCTGACAATGTCAGCGCAGGTACTCAGCAGATCTCTTCATCTTCAGAACAGCTTTCGCAGGGTGCAAATGAACAGGCCGCAAGTGTTGAGGAGATATCTTCTGCAATTGAGGAGATGACGGCGACAATCAGGCAGAACGCCGATAATGCCGGACAGACCGAAAGGATAGCGGCTAAAAGCGCAATTGACGCAAGAGAGAGCGGAGAAGCAATGCGGCATACCGTGAATGCCATGAAAAATATCGCAGATAAAATTTCGATAATACAGGAAATTGCGCGCCAGACTAATCTTTTGTCGCTTAACGCGTCGATTGAAGCAGCCCGTGCCGGTGAGCATGGCCGCGGTTTTGCCGTAGTCGCAAGCGAAGTGCAGAAACTGGCGGAAAGGAGCCAGGTAGCAGCGGGAGAGATAAGTGTTCTGTCAGGTTCAAGTGTTGAGATAGCGGAGAAGGCGGGTGAAATGCTCGGCAAGCTCGTCCCTGATATTCAGAAAACAGCAGAACTCGTGGCAGAGATCAATGCCGCGAGCAGCGAGCAGGCAAACGGGGCACAGCAGATTAATTTGGCAGTTCAGCAGCTGAATAGTGTTGTGCAGCAGAATGCATCAGGTGCAGAGGAACTTGCTGCAACAGCGGAACAACTCTCCGCCCAGACTGTATATATGCAGGAAGCTGTTAATTTCCTGAAAACAGGCGAAAAGAACAGCACCGGCAGTGAGGCCATGCAGAGACCGGCACAGAATTTGTATCATAGTAACCCTCATATGATAAAAGCGCATGGTGATATATTACATTCTAAAAAAGCAGCCGCAGATGGTGGAAACGGAAAAGGAAACGGTAATGGAACACATATTCTCCAGAACGGAAAACATAACGGCGGTGGTGTGACGATAAATCTCGGAGACTCTGAAGACGCAGATTTTGAAAGAATAAACTGACCTGGAGGTCTGACATGAACAATGACATACAAAATGAGGGAGCCCAGTATCTTTCATTTCTTCTTGACGGCAAAATTTTCGCGTTCGATGTTTTAAAGACCAGGGAAGTTCTTTCATACACTAATATTACTCCTATTCCATGTACGCCTGTATATGTTGCAGGCGTGCTCAATCTCAGGGGAAGTGTGGTTACTGTAATGAATTTCAGAACCAAGTTTGGAATGAGCAGCGCGGCTATTACTGATGAGAGCGCGATTATTATAGTTGAAGCTAATTACGATGATGAGATGGTTGTTGTCGGTGCACTTGTTGATGCAGTTAAAGGGGTACTCCGTTTTGAACCGGGACAGATTGAACCTCCTCCTAAAGTGGGAATGAAACTTAGCACTGAACTGATAAACGGTATCGGCAAAAGGAATGATGATTTTGTAATTATACTGAATGTTGATAAGGCATTTTCAGAGGAGGACCTGCTTATAGCAAAAGAGGCTGTGGAAATTCCGGATGTTTATGATAAGGGAAATTCTTCAGAAAATACAGTTGAATCGGTAATTGGTGCAGATTAAAAAGAACTGTTTTATTAATTTTCCAGCCCCCGCACCCCCTCCGGGGGTGCGGGGGCTGGCTGGAGTAGTATGTTTAATAAAAATTTTTTATTTGAATTCTAATTTTCCGGGGTATTTACAGATGAACGGTTTTGAAATTAAAATGAGCGAAAAAGAGAGAGCTGACATCAGCTCATTGATTGAGACAAACTTCGGTATAAAAATGCCTCCGGTAAAAAAAGTTCTTCTGACAAGCAGGCTTTCGAAAAGACTTGATGCGCTCGGACTTAAAAGCTACAGTGATTATTATAAATATATTACAACTGAAAAAGGCTCGCATGACGAGCTTCATATCTTTACGGATCTTGTCTCCACTCATGAAACCAGTTTTTTCCGTGAACCGCAGCACTTTGAGTACCTGTTTAAGACTGCCCTTCCGCAGCTTCTTGATGATAGAGGCGCCGGGGTAAAGAAACAGCTCAGGGTGCTCAGTTCGGCATGTTCAACCGGAGAGGAGGCTTATACAATATCCATGACAATGGAAGAATTTATAAGAAACAATGGGTTAAACTCATACTCGTATAAAATAACCGGAACTGATATCTCTAAAAAAGTAGTGAGTTCAGCGGCCCGTGGGGTATATCATGAATCAAGGATCGGCAATCTTCCTAATGAATATAAAAGAAAATATTTTATGAGAGGCAAAGGTGTTAAAAGTGAACTTGTCCGCGTCATCCCTGAACTTAGGGCATCGGCTGAATTTTTCTGCATGAATCTTATGGATGAAAGTTATCCTTTTGCTGACAAGTTTGATATAATATTGTTCCGCAATGCGATGATATATTTCGATAGAGAAAATCAGGAAAAAATACTGGGCCGCCTGGCCGGGCATCTTGACAAAGGCGGTTACCTGATGATCGGGCATTCGGAAACGATGTCCGGGTATAACCTGCCGCTCCGTTGTGTGGCTACAGCCATTTACAGGAGGGTGTAAATGGATATCAGAAATAAATTTAATGAACATTATTTTCTCAATCCCGGCCAGCTGATTGTTACGTCGAAAGAGACGCCGGTGGTCACAATTCTGGGATCATGTGTTGCTATAACTGTTTTTTCACCGGAGAAAAAAACCGGTGCGATTTTTCACGCGATGCTTCCTGAGCATAGAAATAAAGTTAAAGTAATAAGTAATTCACCCCCGGTATCACCTGATTCAGATTATGTTGATTACGCATTTTATTATATAAGGGAAAAGTTCCGCCAGAAGGGGATAAATTTTCAGACTGCAAAATTTATGCTGTTTGGCGGAGGTGATGTTATACACTCCCTGTCATCAGGAGTAAGAGTATCAATAGGTTTTCAGAATATTAAAATGGCAAAAAAGCTTATTAAAGAAGAGGGAGTGTTTCTTCACGGGGAAGATGTCGGGGGTAAAAACGGGAGGAAGCTTATATTCCTGCCTCATGAGGGAAAGGTTTATCTGGAGTATTTGAGCAACGAGAGTTTTCTGAATATGGCCGAAAAGTGATGAATAAAAAAACAAAGGTGCTTATAGTCGATGACTCGGCTGTTGTAAGGCAGGCCCTGAGTTCTTTGCTCTCCATGGAAAAAGATATTGAAGTAATTGCCACCGCCTCGGACCCGTATTATGCAACGGAGAAAATTGCCGGTGCCGTTCCCGATGTAATAATACTTGACCTTGAGATGCCGCGGATGGATGGCCTTACATTTCTCAAAAAGATAATGGAGCAGCACCCCATACCTGTCATAATCTGTTCAAGCCTGGCGGATAAGGGTTCTGATTCAGCAATGAAAGCTCTTCAATATGGAGCTGTGGAAATAATTACAAAACCTAAAATGGGAACAAAAGAATTTCTTGAAGAGTCGAGAATATATATAGCTGATGCCGTACGCGCGGCTTCGGCAGCAAATTTAAAAAAAATAACTCAATGCAGTACAGTGGATGCTGTCCCGAAGTACACTGCGGATGTAATGATGCCGAAAGCAAAAAAAGCTGTACTTACCGAAACTACGGATAAAGTAATAGTTGTGGGAGCGTCAACCGGCGGCACAGAGGCTTTACGTGAGTTTCTGAGCCAGCTTCCGCTCGATACTGCCGGTGTCGTAGTGGTACAGCATATGCCGGAAAATTTTACAAGGGCGTTTGCTGAACGTCTTGACCGGATATGCGGTATAAAAGTTAAAGAGGCAAAAAATGGAGATACTGTGCTTAAAGGACAGGCTCTGATAGCGCCCGGGAATTACCATACACTTCTGAAAAGAAGCGGCGCGCAATATTATGTGGAAGTAAAAGACGGCCCCCTTGTAACACGGCACCGTCCGTCAGTTGATGTACTCTTCAGGTCAACAGCTTACTATGCGGGTAAAAATGCCGTGGGTGTCATCATGACAGGCATGGGTGACGACGGGGCAAAAGGCATGAAAGAGATGAAAGATGCCGGCGCCTTTACCATAGCACAGGATGAAGAATCGTGTGTAGTATTCGGCATGCCGGGGGAAGCTGTAAAGCTCAATGCGGTTGATAAAGTTCTCCCGCTCTGCCTTATTGCAAAAGCGGTATCGGACGCTGTATGACCGGTTGGCGGTCAGTTTAAAAACGCCTTCCCCGAAAAATTTTTTTATAGAAGCCGGCAATCTGGTGATGGAATATTTTTGTATACCAGTAAAGGTATTGACATTGCATCTGCCTCATTCAATAAAGAGTTATATGCCATTTTCATTATTTTTATGGAGATTTGTATGCAATTGAATGAGGAGTCCGGAAAAGCAATGGGAAAATTTACCTTTACTTTTCTTTTTTCTACAGAGTTTTTCAGCTATTTTGTTATTATCCCGCTTATGTTTATCTACTTTGTTGTTAATCTTGACATATCAATAGTAAACCTTGTGCTGCTTCTGAAAGTTATTGCAGTGGTCATACCGGTTTCAATGGCGACTACATTTATCTGGGATTTAATCGTGTTATCTCCTGTTAATAAATATCTTAAACTTGTCCTTTCGGGCAAGCCTGTCCCGGACACAGTAAACAGGTCAGCGGTCAGGAGATTTTTTGTGCTTCCTTATGCTCATTCAATCGGATCGCTTCTCCGCTGGCTCATCGGCCTTACAATGGCGTATGTTCCATTTACCATGATGGCGGATCTTTCCAGAGTTCAGACTATTAATATATGGCTTACAGCTGTTATTATACCACCCTTCGGCATGGTACTCTATTTTTTTCTGACTGAGAGATTTGTGCAGAGATGCCTCAATAATGGTTTTTTTACCGGAAGCGATATTAAAGGCGCTGCCATGCATATAAATTTTCTTTTGAGAATGATCCTGTCGATCAGTGTTATGCTCGGAATTCCGGTCGTCGCGGTTATCGGCTACTTTTTGCTTGTTCTCGAAAAGGCCGGCGTGAGCGGAGGAATTGACTTTGTGAAACTCGGACTTATTGTTATGTTCGGAATGATTGTCGGCGCAAGCCTTGTCTACGGTCTGGTGGCTTCGATTAAAGATAAGGTGAATATGATTACGATGTATCTGCGCAGAATCGGAAACGGTGACTTCTCCGCGGGCAGAAGCATTATGGCAGTTGTTGATGACCTTACGAAGATAAACCAGGATGTTTATTATATGAAGGAGAACATCGCGGAAATAATCCGTGAAATAAGGCATAACTCAATTCAGCTTGAAAGTTCCACTGATGAAATCTCCCGGATAACCGGATCTTTTTCGTTAGATACCCAGAGCCAGGCCGCTACGGTTGAAGAAATCACTGCCACGATTGAAGAGGTCTCGGCAAGCATGGACAATATCGCTCACAGCGCACAGGGGCAGGTTGGAGAGCTTAAAGCTCTTATGTTTAAGATGAACGGGCTTACTGAAGCGACAAGAGAAATGAACCGCAAAACCGCCGGTGCTCTCACTCTCACGGAGGATATATCGAACCAGGCAGGCAGTGGCGAGGAATCTCTCTCCATGATGAAGACAACTATGGGAAAGATCGGCGACAGGTCAAAACAGATGAGTTCTATTATAAGTATAATCAATGATATATCTGATAAGATTAACCTTCTCAGCCTTAACGCGTCTATAGAGGCGGCAAGGGCGGGTGATGCGGGACGCGGATTCGCTGTCGTTGCGGACGAGATTTCAAAACTGGCGGATACCACTGCATCAAGTGTAAAAGAGATCAGCTCTCTGATTGCGTCGAGCGAAACAGAAATTGAATACGGTATTGGCACTGTTAATGACGTTGTCGAAAAGATCAGCAGGATAACTCATGGAGTCAGCGAGATAAACAGCATGATGGAGAGCATTTTCAGTTTCATGAATGCACACATCGAATCAAACGAGAAGATAAACAGTGAAGTGAACGGTGTGTTGGTGAAATCAGGTGAAATAGAAAGTGCCATTGCCGAACAGAAAACAGCAATGGGCGACGTGGTCCGTTCCGTGAACAGCATCAACGAGCTTACACAGAGAATCAGTACCGGCTCGGAAGATATTGCTCTTAATACAAAGGGCAATCTTCAGATGACTAATATACTGAGAACAAAAGTCGGGGCATTTATTGTAGAATAACCTGTTTTATTTTTATGTTCAGGCCTGTTGTCTGAAATGCTTTGTAAGTTATAGCCTGAACCGGAATATTTAAGGCTGCCTTTTGTCTGCCGCATAACTTCGGTTGCCCCGTCAGTCGTCTTCTCTCCCCCTGCGGCAAATCCTGGTATTTCTGAAATTTACATCTGCATGATTGAAATTATCCGTTGTTGTCGAAAGGGCAATATGTGACCACATAAAGTTTTATAAAAAATTTAAATGTATTTAAATATTCCGGATAGTTTGTTTAGATTAAAAAACCGGTTTAATGGAGTAAGTTCTAATTGACATTGGACTGGTTTTTTTAGTATATTGAAAAAAATATTTTCACAGTAGATGGACTGGAGGGTAAAATGTCATATCGTCATGTAATAGGTGTCGGTGCTTCGGAGGACAGGCTGGAAAAACTTATCCAGGAGAGATTAAAACCCGGTGCGGATAAAGATAAAGTTGATCAGAGGATCTGGGACCTCTTTGGAGAAGAGTGGTGTGTAATGTTCACTGATCTGTCAGGATTTTCAAGAGGTGTTGCAAAGTTCGGAATTATACATTTCCTTCAGACTATTTTTGAATCCGAGAGGCTGCTTATTCCGGTTATTGAAGATCACGACGGGATTCTCCTTAAATCGGAAGGGGACAGCCTGCTTGTAATATTCAGAAATGTAGATAAAGCAATTCAGAGCAGTCTCCGGATGCATGATGTGCTTATTGAATATAATAAAGACAAAGCTCCTGAAGAGCAGATACTTCTCTGCATTGGTCTCGGCTATGGTAAAGTATTACGGATCGGGGATCAGGATGTTTTCGGATCCGAGGTTAATGCTGCAAGTAAGCTCGGTGAAGACACAGCGGAAGCTTGGGATATTCTTGTTACAAAAAATGTGAAAAATAAAGCTGAAGTAATTCCGGGAATTCAGTTTGATGAATTGAAAGACGCGCCTCCGGGAGCGGACAAGGCATACAGGATAATTTTAAAAAAATAAACGGAATGATTAATTTATAATATTAAAAAAGAGGGGTTAATTAAGCCCCTCTTTTTTGTTAAGCCATGAGGTCAAGTATCTGTCCGAGTTTTTCGTCAGATACTTTTTCTGTTACGCCTGCCTTGATGAGTTTATCCTGAAGCCCGATTGAGCTGTCGGTTATGTTCTTCAGAAGGTTACCCATATCCTCAATGCTTCTTGCCGTTGCAGTTGCGACTGGTGATATATTCATTCGCACCTCCTTATACACAATACGCGGTGTTATATTATCGGTATGTTTTAACGGAAAGTTTAGCAGAATAACTGCCGTAATAATAATTTACCGGCAGAGAATATTTGTGCCGGACTATGCTGTATTTTACAAAAAAGCAATTCCTTGTTCCGGTAATGATATGCGGATGAGGTAGTAAAAGTCATGAAAAAGGATACAGAAAAAAATTGACCGTATTTGTATTGACTGAGATTGCAGGGGCTTTTAGTATTATCGAAAATGGTATTTTACCCGCAGAGCAAGCGGCTTAAGCCCGTTGTACTATGGTGGTAGTATCAGCATTATAATGAGGGAAAATTTTGATCAAATCAATCCATCACATATGCATAGAAACAGACAGATACAATGAAAGTTTAGATTTCTACTGTTCTCTGTTAGGATTCAGTATTATAGAAGAAACAAAAAATTTTCATGGACGGGCATTCAACACGTGGATAAAAAAAGAGAGTATTATCATAGAACTGCAGACTCCGAAAACCGGTGAGGCCGTTGGAAGTTCGCAGCTTAAACAGACCGGAATTGTGCATGTATGCTTTATCGTAGATAACCTGGCAGCGGCAGTTGATATGCTGCTTAACAAAGGATTCACCTCATTCCGGAAGAAAGATGATAAAGTAATGTACAAGGTAAAAGACGGATATCTCTCTAAAATTACAGCTCCGGAAGGGACTGTTATTGAGTTACGGGAGGCGTGATGCATGATTGAAATAAAAGAATATTCCGGCGAAAACACCGATGAAATATTTGATATGATTCTTGACATCCAGGTCAATGAATTCAATATCTCTATCAGCAGGGAGAACCAGCCCGATCTTCAGTCTATAAGTAAATTTTATCAGAACGGAAACGGGAACTTCTGGCTTGCCGAAGACAGTTCTGTTATTGTAGGAACAGTGGCATTAAAAGATATCGGGGGCAATTACGCGGCACTCAGAAAAATGTTTGTCAGGAAAGAGTACAGGGGTAAAGAAAAAAATATTTCCATGCTTCTGCTTGAGTCGGTATTTCGCTGGGGCAGAGAAAAAAAGATCAGAAAAATTTTTCTCGGAACGACTGATAAGTTTCTTGCAGCACACAGATTTTACGGGAAGAATGGATTTATTGAAATAAACAGCAGTGAACTGCCGGAAAACTTTCCGCTGATGAAAGTAGACAGTAAATTTTATGTATATGAGTTTTGAACAGACATAGTAAACGTATCAGACAGAGCAGGCGGATCTCGGAGTAATGAGCAGCATCCTCTTGTTCTCTGACGATACGCCCTTGTTTATCCTGTTCTATAACAATTATCTAAAGGAGAATTACATGTTCGGAATTTATACAAAAGATGGATTTAACGAAATTCTGGCCGGGATAAAGATTAAAACACTGGTCCACGGTGAAAAAACTTTAATGTCAAAATTCGTTATGGAAGGAGGGAGTACACTCCCCAAGCACAGTCATCCTTATGAACAGACCGGATATCTTCTAAAAGGAAAAATTAAACTCACCATTGGAAATAAATCATTTGATGTAAATCCGGGAGACAGCTGGTCCATCGAGTCGGGAATTGAACACTTTGCCCAGGTACTTGAGGATTCCGAGGCGCTGGAGATTTTTACCCCGCCACGTGCTGATTATATAAGACATTTTTCTATAAAGGATACTTTGTAAAGACAACGTTAACAGGAATAAATGTGTATGAATGAACTCGAAGTATTAAAGAACAGCCTTAATATATCGATCTGGATGCTGGGTGTGACACTGTTCCTTTCTGTAAGTACTGTCACGTTCAGTGCTCTTAACATGGCGTTCCAGCGAAGTCATAACAGGAAGAGTGTAAAACCGTTCTGCAACATTCATAAGTTTATTAACGAAACCGGAATTGGAATAAGTATTATGAATGCCGGACTGGGGCCGATGATTGTTCAGAAAATTGTTCTCCTGAACAGCATTGGTGATGCCGTGAAAAACGGGCGCCTGTTTTCCGGTCTCCTGCCGCAGGAATTACATTATGACACACTGGTAAATAATAACGATTCATACGTTCTCCCCTCTATGGGCGAAATGAAACTGTTTCAGTATACAGCAGATCAGGCAGATATAAAAAATGCAGTTGAATTGCTGAAGGAGTCACTTGAAGGGAAGTATCTATGTATAGTTTTCAAAGATATATATGATCATAACAATGAGAAGAGAGAGCTGCTGAAGTTTTAATAATTCAGCAGAATAAATTTTACCACTGAAGAAAGCCGGCACAATGTATTTTTTTATGTAACAAAAAATAGTCAAAAAATACCATAACATCTTGAAAATTAATTGTATTATTCCTGTATTACCGGTTTTTTGTGTATATTGTAGCAGTTAAGGATTGAATTATATTATCTGTCATTTCGAAGGAGCTGCAGCAAATTATTTTTTTTATGTATACTCCACCCGGAGAATTGAAGCGGGTTCGAAGTGCGATATATTTAGCTTATCGGAATGACAATGGCTGATAATCTGCTAACCGCTATATATAATTACATCCTGTTCAAAAATCGTAAAATATAAATAAAAGTTTTCACAGGGAAGAGGAGGTTTTCCTTCTATGATTAGTGTTAATGGTCTTACAAGATCTTACGGGAATTTTAAAGCTGTAGATGATATTTCTTTTACAGTGAGAGATGGCGAGATCACAGGGTTGCTCGGCCCCAATGGCGCGGGTAAAACAACAACACTCAGAATGCTCAGCTGTTATCTGAACGCGGATAAAGGTTCAGTAATTGTTGACGGGATAAACGCGGCGGATGATCCGCTTAGGATTAAACAGATGATAGGGTACCTGCCCGAATCTGCTCCGCTTTACGGAGACATGCTTGTTTTTGACTACCTCATGTATATCGCTGAAGTCAGGGGAATCCCCGGAGTACAGCGCGTCGGAGAAGTCGCCGAAACCTGCAGAATAAAAGAAGTAATGCATAAAAATATCAACGAACTCTCAAAAGGATACAGGCAGAGGGTCGGACTAGCCCATGCGATGATACATGACCCGCAGATACTGATACTCGATGAGCCCACTTCCGGACTCGACCCTATTGAAATAGTTGAGATAAGAAACCTTATTAAAGAACTCGGTAAAAAGAAAACGGTTATTCTCTCCACCCATATACTCCCGGAAGTTGAGGCCACATGCGACAGGGTAATAATTATAAATAAAGGCCGGATTGTCGCAGATGACAGAACTGAACTTCTCCAGTCCGCGGCGGGTTTGAATAAAAAGATTATCATCCGTGTATCCGGAGCTGATTTCGGTACTGTAAAATCAGCAATGACGGGTATCTCCGGAGTCAGGAGTGTTGAACCTGCCGATGATCCCGAACTTACCGCCGCAGTGATATCCGTATCAGGGAACGCGGAAGTGCGGCCTGAAATTTTTAGAATAATCGCCTCGAACAACTGGATGATGTATGAGATGAAACAGGACCAGGTGAGCCTTGAAAACATATTCAGAGAACTTACTGTTGGAGGCGCAAATGGAACGGTTCAGTGAGATGTCCGCAATAATGAGAAAAGAGCTGAAAAGCTATTTTAATAGTCCAATCGCGTATATTGTAATTACAATATTTCTTGTATTTACAGGATTCTTTTTTTTCAAAGATTTCTTCTATTTCAACCAGGCGGAGATGCGAAATCTTTTTCAGCTTATGCCGCTCATGCTGTGTTTCGTCATACCGGCAGTTACAATGAGGCTGTTTTCTGAAGAGAGACAGTCCGGGTCATTTGAAATTTTGATGACACTCCCTGTTACTTCCCGCAATATTGCGCTGGGAAAATTTTTTGCGGGAACAATTTTTTCTGCAGTGATGGTCTCTCCGACTCTTATATATCTTGTAACAGTTGTACTGTTAGGCACTCCGGATTTCGGACCGGTAATCGGAGGCTACACCGGTGTGATATTCCTGTCCGCTGCATATACATCAATCGGTCTTCTTGCTTCATCGTTCACCCGGAACCAGGTTATTTCTTTTATATCGGCATGGGCCGCATGCTTTTCACTCTGGCTGATTGATAAGGCCGTGATTTTTCTGCCGTCGAAACTCGGGTTTATATCATACTTCGGCACGGATTATCATTTTCAGAATATTGCAAAGGGGCTCATCGATTCAAGGGATGTTGTGTACTTCATCTCCATCTGTGTATTATCGCTTATGTTCACAATTAAAGTGATTGAGGAGAGGAGGTGAAATCATGAAAGAGAAAATTACGCGTCTGAAATTATATTTAATGCGGGCAATGAACATGGAGAACAGAAATTTTCAGCTTCTGCTTAACGTTGTTCTGATAATAGTCATAAACCTCGCTGCGGCAGCATTCAGCATGAGAGTGGACCTTACATCTAAAGATACTTATTCTCTCTCGGGCCGGAGCCGTGAAACCGTTTCCTCTCTGAATGAAAAGCTGAAAATAAAAGTATTTTTTTCGAAAGACCTTCCTCCTGAACACGCGGCGGTATTCAGGTATCTTAAAGATATACTTGAAGAGTACAGTTTTTACGGCAACGGAAACTTTTCTTATGAAATAATAGATGAAGACAAACTCGAGGCACAGGCAAAGGACTACGGCATCAATCCGGTACAGAGCAGGGAATTCGCCAATGACCAGGTCAGGCTCCGCAGTGTATATATGGGTGTAGTCATCCAGCATGCCGACCTTATCGAAAAGATCGAATCGTTAACATCAGCGGCCGGCCTTGAGTACGAGATAACCTCCCGCATAGAAAAGATGACCGGAAAGATCGACAGGCTCCTTAAACTGGAAAAACCTGTTATGGTCACGCTTTATCTTGATGAAAGAGTAAAAGATCTCCCCATTGACGGAATAGGGAAGCTTGAAGATGTACTGAAGAATGCCGTTGCTAAAAGCAATTTAACAAACTATGATAAAATTCAGTTTCAGGTAATAGATCCTTCAAAGAACGGCGGTAAGGGACTCGACGCACTTTACGGAATATCAAAGCTCAAATGGGGCACGATGAAATCAAGGTCAGGTAAAATTGTTCCGGCCGGAGAAGGATTTTTCGGCCTTGTGATGGAAGCTGGCGGCAGGTTCTCAAGGATAGACCTTGATGTGGCTCCGACAATAATGGGAACAAATGTTATCACCGGACTTCAGAATCTTGATGATACAATAAATAATGGTGTCGGTGATCTGATCAGCAGCAGCCCGAAAATCGGATATGTCCGCGGACACGGCATACCTGATATCGCAGATAAGAAAACTCCTGAAGGCGCCGGACTTTTTGCCGAGATACTCTCCGATATGTACCAGCTTGTCGGAATCGATCTTAAATCTGAGGCGATACCGGATGATATTAACGTGCTTGTCATAAACGGGCCTGTGAATCTGTTCACCGAAGCGGAGAAGTACAAGATTGACCAGTTTCTTATGAAGGGAAAATCGGTGCTGCTTTTTGTTAACTCGTTTATGGAGATGAATACCGATGACCAGTCTGCTTTTATGGGAAATCAGCCTCTCATACTTCCGGTCAGTTCCGGGCTGGAGGAGATGGCGGCTCATTACGGAATAAAGATAAATAAAAATGTGGTCCTTGATAAAAATTGCGCAAAGGTAAATATGGGGCAGATGCTCTCTGATTATCCTCTCATACCTCTTATTGAAAAAAACGGATTAAACAGGGAGAGTGTAATTACAAAGTATATCAACAGCGCACTTTTTGTAAAGGCATCTTCGCTTGAAATAGATGAGAAGCTTAAAGAGAAAGGTGTTACAGCGTCAGTTCTTGTTTCAACATCACCCCAAAGCTGGCTCATGGAGGGGCAGATGAACTTCAATCCGTTCTTCATGGCTCCGCCTGCCGGAGTTGAGATGAAGAGTTATCCGGTAGCTGCTGTTGCTTCGGGAAAATTCGAAAGTTTTTTTAAAGGGAGAGATATCCCCGCTGAAATACTCGCTGCTGATAAGAAAAATCTGCTCAGTACTATACATAAACTTGATTCTACAATAAGCTCCGGCAAATCAGAACTCATTGTAGTCGGAACATCGGAGCTTAACTCATCGGGCTTTCTGAACTCGGCACGGCGTATTCTTTCGGGAGGAAACGTAACCGGAGTATATTCCAATGATATACGTCTACATGCCATGGTCGATTATCTTGCGGGCAACAGTTATGTCCCTGAAATGAAAAGTAAGAGCCTCGACTTCAACCCCCTCGTAAAGACCGGAGACCGGACGCGATTTCTTCTGAAGATTATCAACATGGGGCTTGTTCCTGTTTTTGTAATACTCACCGGACTGATTGTCTGGAGAAGAAGAATCGCCCGTAAGCGCCTTATCGAACTTCAGTTTTCCGGAGGTAAGGCCAAATGAAGAATAAAACATTTATTTCTATCGGATTGATTCTTATACTCTCCGCGGCGCTTGTAATAAAGAATTACGGATGCGGAAGCAAAGTTCCTGAACTTGAAGGCTGGTATGAACCCGCTGATGAAATTGATATAAAGGGAAAGGACGTTTCTCTTTATATGGTAAAAAAAGAGAACAGCTGGTTTATAAATGAACAGGCTTATCCGGGTGATGCTGAACTGATAGAAAATCTGGAACGCAAAGCAAGGGATTTTAAATTGCTTGATTTAGTCTCAGAAAAAGGTTATTATAATAAATATGACCTGACGGAGGAAACCGGAATTTCAGTCATAATAAAAGTGAAAGGAAAAGTGTTAAGGAAAATACTTATAGGTAAAGCCGGGTCAACAAATAATCATTCCTATCTTAAAGTTGATGACAGGAATGAAATATATCTTGCCTCAGGAATAATGAAGAGCGACTTTTCCATTTCTGCTGCTGATTTAAGAGATAAGCGTATTATTGATGTAAAGAGTACAGATGTAAAATCTTTCAGTATAAATTATGGAGGAAAAATTTTTAATTTCGAGTTAAGTCCTTCGAAAAATGAGTCAGAAAAGAACAATGAGAAACGAACATCCGGATCTGAATGGATATGCAGGGAGTACGGGAAAGTGAATCTGAATGATTCAGCGGTAAATTCGATACTCGCACTTTTTTCGCCATTAAGAGCAGCTGAATTTCCTGAAAAAGCTGAAAAGAAAAATGCCGGAAATACAATCTGCAAGGTAAATATTTTATATGCAGATAAAAAAATTGAACTTGAAATTTACAGTAAAAAAGATCATGAAATGAATCTAGCTTCGTCATCTGAAAGTAAATATATTTTTACTCTCGGGAAGTGGCAGACGGAAAAACTTTTTATTAATAGTATAACTGATTTAGCTGTTAAATAAATAAATATAAGAGGTACTACCATGTCTGATGACATTAAAGATATTGCAAGCCAGCTTATAATAGCTGAGGACTTCAGGCCTGAACTAATGACTATTATTCCGATTTCTCAGCGCCCCATATTCCCCGGTATGATGATACCTCTTATCCTTACCGGCGATATCATGATTGAGAGCGCACAGGAGATCATAGACTCGCCGAATAAAATCGGCGGTGTTGTGCTTATTAAAAATCAGCACGATGGTATGGCCAGGTCAGATGATTTGTATAATGTGGGTGTCGCGGTAAAAATAATTAAAATTACGCCGGTTGATGAAAGAACGGTGCAGGTAATGCTCAATGCCATCGGAAGATTTACTTTAAAGAGTGTAGCGCAGAGTGAACCGATTATACGATGGAATGTTGAGAACTACTATGAGTCAGAGTTCAAACCTACAGACGAAATGAAAGCCTACTCAATGGCCATAATAAGTTCAGTTAAAGATCTTATAAAAACCAACTCGCTTTTCCAGGAGGAACTGAAACTGTTCTTGAACAGATTCAGCGTGGAAGATCCGGGTAAACTTTCTGATTTCGTAGCATCAATGACTCAGGCCGAATCAAGTGAGATTCAGGATATTCTTGAAACATTTGATGTCCGCCAGAGGGTAAAGAAAGTTCTCATACTCCTTAAAAAAGAGATTGAGCTGAATAAACTCCAGAAAAAAATCACGCAGCAGATAGAGGAAAAAATATCCAAACAGCAGAAGGAATTTTTTCTTAGAGAGCAGCTGAAAGAGATAAAGAAGGAACTCGGCCTTGAGAAGGATGAGAAGACAACTGAAATTGATAAATTTCAGGAAAAAATAGAAAAACTCAAACTGACAGAGGAAGCCGCAACAAAAATTGATGAAGAGATGAACAAACTGCGGCTCCTTGAGCCTCATTCTGCGGAATACGGAGTAAGCAGAAATTATCTCGACTGGCTCACCTCTCTGCCCTGGGGAATTTATTCCGAGGATAATTATGATATAGCAAAGGCCAGGGATATTCTCAACAGAGATCATTACGGACTGGATGATATCAAGGATAGAATTCTTGAATTTATTGCTACAGGAAAAATGAAGGGAAATATCTCCGGTTCAATCATCTGTTTTATAGGGCCTCCCGGGGTGGGTAAAACATCAATCGGTAAATCTGTAGCCGAGGCTCTGAACCGTAAGTTTTTCAGATTTTCACTTGGAGGCATGAGAGATGAGGCCGAGATAAAGGGCCACAGGCGTACATACATCGGTGCTATGCCCGGTAAGATAATACAGAGCCTTAAAACCGTAGGCGTATCCAATCCTGTGATAATGCTTGATGAGATAGACAAAATAGGGGCAAGCTTTCAGGGTGACCCTGCCTCCGCTTTGCTTGAGGTGCTGGACAGCGAACAGAACAATAATTTTCTTGATCACTATATGGATGTGAGGTTCGATCTTTCAAACATTCTTTTTATCGCGACAGCAAACACAATGGATACAATCCCGGCTCCGTTATTTGACAGGATGGAGATTATGAAACTCTCAGGCTATATCCTTGAAGAGAAAATGCAGATTGCTAAAAAATATCTTGTTAATAAACAGCTTACAGCGCATGGACTCAAAAAAAATATGGTGAAGATAGACAATGGTGCTCTTAAAAAAATGATAGACGGGTATGCGAGAGAGGCCGGAGTAAGGTCGCTGGAAAATAATATTAAAAAAGTTATGAGAAAGGTGACAAAAAAATTCGCCGAGGGTAATACAGATCCTGTGATTGTTACTGAAGAAAACCTTGAGGATTTCCTGGGCCAGCCAAGATTTACTGACGAGTCCCTTTATGATAAGAGTATTGCCGGTGTGGTCATGGGACTTGCCTGGACAAGCATGGGCGGTACAACTCTCTATGTTGAATCAACCGGGATTCATACAAAAGTTAAAGGTTTTAAACAGACCGGACAGTTAAAGGATGTAATGAGAGAATCCTCCGAGATTGCTTATACTTATATTCAGTCAAGGGCAAAAGATTACGGGATAGATGAAAATTACTTTGCGGATCATTTTATACATCTCCATGTCCCGGCAGGAGCAACTCCGAAGGACGGGCCATCTGCGGGGATCACTATGGCTACTTCCATTTATTCACTGGCAAGGAATATGCCTATTAAGAAAAATATCGCGATGACGGGTGAGCTTACGGTAACAGGTAAAGTCCTCCCCATCGGCGGAGTAAAAGAGAAGACTATTGCCGCTAAAAAAGCAAAGGTGAAAACTATAATTTATCCTTACGAAAATAAAAAAGATTTTGATGAACTCCCTGAATACATAAAGAAAGGGCTTGATGCTCACTTCGTGAATTATTTTGATGAGGTTCTGAAAATAGTATTCTGACTTCACCCGCCCGTTCCCCCTCTCGTTAAAGAGAAGGGGGTTAGGGGGGAAGCCTGAATAGTCACTTCGGAGGTAATATCAGAAAGTTATCTCCTTGTTTTGAAATATTACCAGGATCCGTTGAAGCTTAAAAAATTTTTAACTTTTTTTGTTGACATTAAATA